>MDSW01114304.1_pt1 | contig 27377 bp, 8 predicted proteins | sample 811171 | NCBI WGS metagenome assembly MDSW01 (sample SAMN05326641, study PRJNA326480) | marine metagenome | isolation source: seawater | place: Atlantic Ocean: North West | collected 2012 | reverse complement strand
GCACTATGAGGTCTATACAAGGGATTACGGCACTCAGACGGGTACATATGTATGTACTCTGGACAATTATCATCAAGATCCTGATGTGATTGACTATGCAACCAGTGAAAACCCGTCCGAACACAAGTCACATAACCTTATTGAACTTGATAATGGTCAGTATTGTCTCTATCCAAATAATAGAACTAGAATTTATGACAATAGTTTAACTCCTAAAGATCCAAAAGTACCCGATTTTAAGGTTTCGACAGTGTACTACCAAGTTGAAAACGGACACGATCGTGATGGACTGGGTAATGATGAAAATTATTTTTGGAAAACGGCAAAAGAACGTCAAAATAGTGAAGAAAATGTTGAAAATGAAGGTATAAATAAATAAAAACTCTGTTCGATGGCGGTTACACGCATATCAAGAGCGTTCAAAGATATTAATTTGTCCTTTGAACCTCACCCAATTACAAAAGATCTGCCAATATTAAAAAACGAATCGGCAATTCGTCGTTCTGTTCGCAATATTGTGCAGACAATACCGTCGGAAAAGTTTTTTGACTCTAGTTTTGGGTCTGATGTGACAAAAAGTTTGTTTGATTTTGTTGACTTTGGTACGGCAGCAGTCATTAAGGACCAAATTATCACAGCAATTGACAATTTTGAACCTAGAGTTAATAATGTAAAGGTAAGAGTTGTACCTTCACCCGATGAAAACACTTTTGAAGTAGATATATTCTTTGATATCGTCGGTCAAGATTTTCCAACTCAAGAATATTCATTCATATTAGAGGCAACGAGATAATAAAATGCCTTTCACTAAGTTTACAAACCTAGATTTCGATCAAATTAAGACATCCATTAAGGATTATCTCCGTGCAAATTCAGAATTCACGGATTTTGATTTTGAAGGGTCTAATTTTTCAATATTAATTGATACTTTAGCATATAATAGCTATATCACAGCATTTAATTCTAATATGATTGTCAATGAATCCTTCTTGGATTCAGCAATTTTAAGGAAAAATGTAGTTTCTTTAGCAGGAAATATTGGATATAACCCAAGATCAATTTCTGCAGCAGAAGCAGAAATATCTTTTTCAATATTGTTTGAAGATACCAGTAAAAGTAATTTACCCCAAAAAGTAACTTTAAGACCAGGATTAGTTGCCACGGCAAGTGCTGGCGATGAATCATATACATTTGTAATCCCAGAGAGTATAACAGTTACTCCAACAGAAACAAAAACAGAAACAGGAACTATATTATCTACGGCATCTTTTGATGCAATTAAAGTTTATCAAGGGACGTTTTTAGAATCTAAATTCACTTATGATGGTTCTTTAGATCAAAAATTTATATTAAATAATCCAAATGTCGATACTTCATCGATTAGAGTATTTGTAAATAAAACAAATATTTCTGGAGATGGTATTGAATATAAGAAAGTTGATAATATTATTGATATAAATTCAAATTCTAGAATTTATATTGTAAGAGAGGTAGAAGATGAAAAATATGAATTAAAATTTGGTGATGGAATATTCGGCAAAAAATTAGGAGAAGGTACTTATGATGATGGAACTGAGATAACCGTAAAGTACATTACTACTGATGGAGAAGATGGAAATGGTGCCAATCGATTTACCTTTATTGGTACAGTAGAAGATGAAAATTCAAATGTTATAAATGGTGATATTGATGGATCAATTACTGTAATAACAAATACTGTATCTCAGAATGGAAACAAAATTGAACCTATAGATTCAGTTCGTTATTTTGCCCCAATTACATATTCTTCTCAAAATAGAGCAGTAACGTCTCAAGATTATGAGGCAATTATTAAAAAATTATATCCAAACACTGAAAGTGTTTCTATAGTTGGGGGAGAAGAATTAGATCCTCCAGAATTTGGAAATGTTATAATCAGTATAAAACCAATATCAGGTTCTTATGTTTCTGATTTTAACAAAAAACAAATTTTAAGTGGATTAAAAAAATATACTGTTTCCGGAATTAATCAACAAATAATTGACTTGAAACTTTTATATGTTGAATTGGAATCAAATGTATATTATAATGATTCATTTGTATCAGAGTCTTCACAATTAAAAACAAACATATCTAATACTTTAGTAACGTATTCAAAGAGTACTGATTTAAATAAATTTGGTGGAAGGTTTAAATATAGTAAGATTCAACAAATTATTGATAACGTTGATAGAAATGCCATTACGTCAAATATAACAAAAGTTATTATTAGAAGAGATTTGAGAACTGCATTAAATGAAAATGCTCAATATGAACTTTGTTATGGTAATCAGTTTCATGTTAATGCGGGTGGGAAGAATATAAAGTCTACAGGATTTAAAATATTCGGCAATTCGTCTACAGTATACTTAACTGATATCCCAAATAAAAATTTGAAAACGGGAAAAATTTCTATTATTAAAATTGTAAATGATAATGAATATGAAACAGTAGTTGATTCTGCCGGATCAGTAGACTATGTGAAAGGTGAGATTCAGTTATTTACTGTAAACATAACATCGACTGATAAAGTAAGTAATATTATCGAAATACAGGCAGTTCCCGAATCAAATGATGTTGTTGGATTGAAAGATTTGTACATCACTTTGGATGCTGGAAAAAGTAAAATAAATATGGTAAGAGATATTATTTCATCTGGTGATGAGGTATCTGGTGTTAAATTCATCAAAGATTCCTTTACATCAAGCTACTACAACGGGAAATTAACGAGAAAGTAATAGACTTATGATACAAACTAGTTTTGAGAAAAGAATAAAGGTACAGGATATTGTATCAAATCAGCTTCCAGAATTTATTTTAAGTGAAAGTCCTAAAACAGTTGATTTTTTAAAGCAATACTACATCTCTCAAGAGTATCAAGCATCTCCCGTTGATATATCTAATAATTTAGACCAGTATTTGGATCTTGACAATTTAACTCCGGAAGTAATTGTTGGATCAACAAATCTTGCTGATAATTTATCAGAAACGGATACTATTGTAACTATAACTTCTAGTACCAAGGGATTTCCCTCCGAATATGGTCTAATTAAAATAGGTAATGAAATTATTACTTATACTGGAACCACAACAAATTCTTTTACTGGATGTGTAAGAGGATTCAGTGGAATTACAAATTATGCTCATGATCTGAATAATGAAGAGCTTGTTTTTGAATCTACGAAAGCAAGTTCACATTCATCTGGTGATACGGTAGAGAATTTAAGCTCACTATTTTTTAAAGAACTTTATAAGAAATACAAATATACTTTTGCTCCAGGTCTTCATGAAACAAATTTAAATACTTCTTTAGACATAGGAAGTTTCCTAAAACAAATTTCTTCTTTTTATAAAAGTAAAGGATCTGATGAATCTTTCAGGATTCTTTTTCAAATTTTATTTGGAGAAAAAGCTGATGTTATAAATTTAGAAAATTACCTTTTAAAGTCTTCATATTCTGAATATTCTAGGAGAGAAATTTGTGTTGCCAGAGCAATTAGTGGAAATCCATTAATGTTAAAAGGACAGTCTCTTTTTAATAATAGTAATAATATTGAAGCATCAATATCTAATGTTGAAATATTTACTAGATCTAATATAAATTATTATAAATTTTCTTTATTTGTCGGATATGATCAGCAGTCTGACGTAAGAGGTATTTTTGACACTACACCTGTTACTAAATGTGTGGAACAAGTTAATAGTGGAGATACTATTATCACTGTTGATTCTACAATTGGATTTAACAAAACAGGCACTATTCAAATAGGATCCAATACTGTAAATTATATCGATAAAACAATTAATCAGTTTTTTCTTGATGCACCAATTTCTATTGAGACTTCTATAGAAAAAACTGAAGATGTAATTCAACCATCTTTATTATATTATGGATATGAAAATGGAGACATTACAAAAAAGGTAGAACTTATTTTTGAAGGAGTGCTTGATAAGTTTTCTAGTAATACTTCAAGTTCTGTTAATATTGAAGATCCAATAACAATCAGGAATTTTGGAACGATTGTAAAAGATGATGAAATAAATCCACGTAAAAAATCTCTTGCTAAATCGTGGTTGTACAATACCTCATCTTCGTTTGATATTATCAGTATTCCTGAAGATGATACAATTCCGGCAACTTTAAGATTGGCGTTTGCACCGGAAGTATCTAATCTTAAAAAAGGAGATTTTGTAGAAATAGTTTATAAAGATAATCCTTCTAAAGTAATATATCCAGTGAATGATGTTTATCCATATGTTAATGACACTGTTACTCGGGACGTTTCTCTTGCAGATTTGGGAACCGAAGGCAGCGATTTAATTAGGCAGGGTTTAAATTCCAATTCTACTGTTCAAGTAAGAAGAGTTTTAAATAAAGCAGTTGCTTCTGAAGATTCCATACCTTTAAAATATGGAAATAATAAAATTAATTCTGATATTCAAAATGTTTATTTTGATAAAGATTACGCTTTTGTAGCATCGAATGGACTTCCTTCAGGGTCTATTAGATCAGATATTAGTCCTAGTAATCTTTCATTTAATCAAAATATATCTGCCAGAGTTAATAAATCTACTGTAGATACATTAACTAATTTTAATAGCTCCAAACAAGTTTTTAATGCAATAAAATTAAAATCTAACCACAGATTTATTGATGGAGACAAAGTAGTTTATGAATACAGTGAGTCACCCATAGTTGGATTAAGCAGTGGTCCATATTATATCGAAACAATAGGGTTAAATGAAGTTAAATTACATTTAACCAATAATACCATTGGATCTGATAATAATATAAAATTTACAACTCAAGTAAATACCGGATCTACTCATACACTTACATATTTTAATCAAACATCTAATTTCGTTGGTGTTCAAAAGGTATTCAAAAAATTTCCTTTAGAGATTGATAATTATCAAGTTCCAGAAAAAACTTTACCTGGAAAAATTGGAATATTAAAAAATGGAGTTGAAATTTTAAATTATAAGAGTGATGATAAAATTTACTATGGAAAGTTGTCCTCTGTAGAAGTTTTAAATGGTGGTTCAGAGTTTGATGTAGTAAACCCACCAAAACTTGAGGTTTCGGTTGGAGCAGGTAATACCGCGTATATTCAACCAGTAGTTAAAGGTTCTGTAGAAAAAGTTCTTTTAAGTAAGAATTTTACATTGGATGTACAAGAAGTTATATCAACTGAAATAACTGGTGGAAATGGAAAAAATTGTGTTTTAGATGTAACTTTAAAAAAAGATCTTCGAGAAGTTCTTTTTAATGCTTCTACAGGAATTAATACGGATCAAAATAGTATTCTATTTGATACTGACCATGGATTTGTGGATGGGCAAGAAATATTCTATAATTCTAACTTAAATTCTGGAGTTGGAATCGTAACAACTGCTTCTAATCCAAATCCAAAAACTCTTATTAATAGAGCATCTTATATTGCTCGTACAGTCAATAATAAAGCAATTAAAATTTATAGATCAAAATTTGATTTTGATTTGGATATTAGAGAGGGTAGATCAGTAAATGATTCAAATGCCTTAGTTGTTAGTTTTAATGGTGATAATTTATCTGGGGTACATAAATTTAATTCCGATATTAGTAATCAAATAACGGAAATAAAAGTATTAAATGGTGGTGAAGGATTTACAAATAATAAAGTAATTGTAAATCCTGTAGGAATTTCTACAATTTATAACACAATTACATTTAATGACCATGGATATAATAATGGCGAACTTGTAGAATATTCGATCGCTTCAAATCTTTCTACGAATAGTCCAGTAGCAATTAGTGGTCTTAATGTTAACAATCAATATTATGTTCTAAAAGTGAATGATAACTCTTTTAGATTATGTGATGCGGGAATAGGTGGAACAATTAAATCAAATTATGATAGAGAAGAATTTGTAATACTAAAATCTTCTGGATCTGGATATCAACAATTTAACTATCCAGCGATAAAGGCAAATCTAACTGCTATTTGTTCCGGTGTAGGAAAAACAGAAATACCATTAACTCCATTTGTTAAGGGATCTATCGATAAAATTCATCTATATGAATCTGGTAGTGGATATGGTTCTGAAATTTTAAACTTTGAAGCAAAACCATTTATCACAGTTAAAACAGGAAAAGAAGCTTCTATAAATCCTGCAGTAGTAAATGGACAAATTATTGCAGTTACAATAGAATATGGTGGATATGATTATTTCTCTACCCCAGAATTAGAAGTAGTAGATCTTAATAATGATGGTATTGGCGCTCTTTTAGTGGCTAAAGTAGAAAATGGAAAAATTTCTAGTGTTGAAGTTATTAAAAAAGGAATTGGATATAGTTCTCAAACGTATATTAGGGTAAAATCTCTGGGAATTAATTTAGTAACGGATCCCAAAGTAAATCAGTATACTTTAATTAATAATATTAGATTTGGAAATTTAAGTAGTGGTATTTTAAAACCCGAAAGTACAATAACATTAAACTCTGATGATGGTTTAAATTATTTGTATTTGGGATATAATCCTAGTCTGTTTGATCAAGAAACGATAGATCTTCAAGAAGACACTCCAGATTCTTTCGTATCTTCAGGAATTATTGGTTGGGCATATGATGGCAATCCAATTTATGGTCCTTATGGATATACTAATGCTGAAGAATTTGGTGGTGCTAACAATGATGTAAAGAGATTAATATCTGGTTATTCAATAAGTAGTAAAATTGGTCAAAATAACACTGATAAATTAAGACCAAGTTCTTTTCAAGGAGGATATTTTGTAGAAGATTATGAGTTTACTAACTCTGGAGATTTAGATGAATATAATGGAAGATTTGAAAAAAATCAAGATTTTCCAAATGGGGCTTACGTATATCATGCTTTAGTAAGTGAATCTTCATCAGGCAGATTGCCAGTATTTCCATATTTTATTGGTGATAAATTTAAATCTGCATCAATAACTGAAAATTTTGGTCAACTTGATCATTCATTTGATTTTAATCAGTCTAATCTAAAAAGAAACATTCTACCTTATTCAACATATACTGAAAATTCGGATTATAATTTCTTAACTAATATTAAAGATATTACAAATCAAAATTATAATATTAAATCTACTACTGAAGGATCTGTATCTGATATTTCTATAATTCAACCTGGTGTTGACTATAAGGTAGATGAAGTATTAAATTTTGAAACTGATAGTGATGGATATGGAGTTTTTGCCAAAGTAGGATCTGTAAAAGGGATAGATGTAACTTCGGTTAAAACTACAAAGTCATTATATTCAAACTCAACGTTGCTTTGGGGACAAAAAAGTGACAGATTATTAGTTCATACATCATCTTCACATGATTTTGTTGACGGTGACAATGTTATCTTATCTACTAGCGGTATCAACACTGCGCTAAATTCTTTAAATGGAAAACATATCATAGAACTTGAAGAAATACAAACAGTTACATTAGGATCTTCTCTTTCTGCAACAAGTAATCTTGACTATATCAATTTCGATCAAACAAATGCATCTAGAGTTGGATTTACTACTACAATTACGGTTTTTCCACTCTCTTTACAAATATTACCTGATAGTGAAATAAGTATTGGAACAGAAACTTTAAAGGTATTGGAGGTTGATAGAAATAATGATACTCTTCTTGTAAGGAGAGGGCAAAATGATCTTTCTCACACTGAAGGAAGTTCTGTTGTTATAAAACCAAACTTCTTCTATATTAAGAATCCATCAATCGACAAGTTTAATTCTAATTTAAACTTACCTGTATATTTTAATGCTGGAGAGCACGTCGGATTTGGAACTACTCCAGGATCTGCGGGTGAGACGGGCGGATCGACTGATGTATTAACACAAAATATTTTTATTGAAAATCATCCATTTAAAACTAATCAAAAAGTAATTTATCGTGATCCTACAAAGTTTGCTGATGATACTAATTTTAATTCTACAACTAAAACTTTAAAATATAAAGAAAATGCTACTGATACTACGGAAAAAGATCTAACTGGAGGAACAGAAGTTTATATTATTAATAATGGTCCAAATAATGTTGGTGTTGCTACAACACCAGGTGGAAGTGCTATTTTCTTTACCGATTTATCAGGCGGACAAGCAAATGGAGAATACAATGATGAGTATTCATTTACAAGTACATTTGAACAACAAAAAATTGATGTTTTAAGACTAAAGACAACAGTTTCTGTATCAACATCACATAATCTTAAAAATAATGATATAGTAACTCTTAATATTAAACCAAAGAATGATGTTGGTATTGGAACTACTTCTACAGAAGTGTTTGTTACTCAACATGATGGTATACTGGGAATTACTTCATCGACAATTACTTCAGTTAGTAATCATGTATTTACTGTTTCTAACCATATACTCAATACTGGTGATAGAGTAAGATATAATAGCACATCAGGTTCATTTGCATATGTACTTGAAGATTCTAGTACAGAATCTTTTAAGGATAATTCATTCTACGTACATAAGTTGAATGATGATACTTTCAATTTATGTTTGACATATGCAGATTCTATTAAAAATCCACCTGAAACATTAGAAACTTCAGGAAGTTTTACATCTGGTGATTATCTTACTTTAGTAAATCCACAAATAAGAGTAACAAATAATAACAATCTTAAGTTTGATTTATTGGATCCCACATTATCCGGATACAACTTTAAATTTTATTATGATAAAGATTTTAATAATGAATTTGTTTCTACCGGAACAACAAGTGGATTAAATGTTGTTTCTGTTGGAAATACAATTCTGACATTAAATCATGATTCTAATTTACCAACTAAATTATTCTATAATTTAGAAAAATCTGGAACCATTAGTACTACTGATACAAATACTTTAAACAATAATCAAATATTATTTGTTAATAGTGTATTTAATGAAGAATTTGTTATTTCTGGTGTTGGAAATACTACATTTAATTTATTCTTGAGTGATTATCCGGAAAGTTATTCATATTTACAAAGTGATTGTGATGTATTAGAGTACACCACAAAATCTACAAACGTTTTGGGTCCTATTAATACAATTAATTTGATTTCTGGAGGAAATAATTATAAAAAGTTACCAGAATTTGTGGGAACTTCATCAACTGTTTCTAATGGTGCAATTTTAAGTCCAGTTTCTGATACTATTGGTAAAATAAAAGAAATCACAATTCTTGATAATGGTTTTGGATACTCGGTTGATAAAACTATTGAACCAGAAGCATTACTTCCAAGGACTCTTATAGTTGATAATTCTAACACAATTGAGTCTGTTAATATTATTGATGGCGGATCTGGTTTAGTATATCCTCCACAGATTATTATTGTGGATAGTCAAACATACGAAAAAATTGATTCTGGAATTTTAATATCAGAACTTTCAGATTCTGGAAGAATTAACAATATAAAAATAATTGATGAACCAGTCGGTCTTCCTGAAACGCCAGTTACTTTAAGATCAATCAATAACACTAATGGATATGTTATTACTAAGATTGATACTTCTGCTAGTGCTACAGAATTTACATGTGATATTATAACTCCAATTAATGGATATAATGTAGCTCCTTTTAAAGTAGGAGACAAAGTTTATGTTGAAGGAATTGAAAAGCAAGGTACAGAAGGAACTGGATTTAATTCTGAAGATTATGGATACAAATTCTTTGAAGTTCAATCCATTTCTGGTACAAATCCTTTCCAAGTTACATTCAATTTAGCAAATTTGGGTACATCAAATACTGGTAGTGTATCCAGCACACAAACATTTCAATACGGAATATTAATACCCGAAGATCAATATCCTAAGTTTGAAGTGAAACAAAAAATTCAAGAATTTGAAAATAATGAAATTTTACTCGTAAATTCATCCGAAAGAGATTTGAGAGTGATATCTAATAATGCCGATTCTCTCAAAGTTATTGGTAGATTTGATGATTTATCTATTGGTGATATTCTTACTGGAAAATCAACAAGATCATCTGCAAAAATTAAAAAAATTATTACTAACTTTGGGGAATTTTCTACAAATATGTTTAGTAGAAAAAATGAAGGGTGGGAAACAGATACTGGTAAATTAAATTTTGATAACCAAGTTATTTCTGATAATGATTATTATCAAAAGTTATCATATTCTGTAAAGAGTCCAGTCACATGGAAAAAGCAAAATAGTTTTGTTAATAAATTAGTCCATACCTCTGGATTAAAAAACTTTGCCGATACTGAGATACAAAATAAGATTAATAGATCTGAAATTACCACTCAATCAAGTGTACTGACTCCTATCGTAGATTTAAGTTCTGAAAATAGAGTTGATGTAATACAACATTTGGACATTGTAAGAGATGAAGACGTATTAAATTCCAAGTCAAAATTTGTTGAGTTTGGAACTAAAAAGTTATCAAATTATATTGAATGTAAAACTAATAGAGTTTTGGTAATTGATAATATTAGAGAAAAATTCTCTAATGCTGAAGTAGATGCAGATACATATTTGAATATAAGAGAGTTACAAACTGGTGTAACAAACTTTGATAATTTTATTGTAAAAGTTTCTAGTAATGGATATAGTGATGTTCATACACAGATAACAGAGTTTATTACTCTTAGTAATGGAACTGATAATATGTTATTTGAAAGATCTTCTCTTGTTGGTAGTGGATCTTCAACATTAACTTTCAGTGATGATAAATTAGTAGATTTTCAAATTCAAAAAGATGAAGATACTCAAAAAACGTATTTAAGATTTGTTCCTGTAAATGCTTTTGATATAGATTATGATTTAAAAATTTTAAGAAATCGTTATTACAGTACAACATCAGGAATAGGATCTACCTCATTTGGTAGTGTCCAGTTAATTTCGTCATTGAATAATGTAACTGCTAGTGAAACTAAAGATATTGTTGGAATTGCTAAAACTCTTACAGAATCTGCCGTGGTTGTATCCGAAGTTAGACAAGGTTCTATATCACAGTTAGTCGAATCTTATATTGTCCACGATGGAGAAAACGTAGGTTTATCTGAATATTATGTTGATGCTTATGGTACAAGTGATGAATCTATTGGGATACATACAGCATCTTTAGAAGACAATAAATTAAAAATTAAATTTGAAAATAAAAGTAACTCTAGTGTAGAAGTAAGAACTAGAATAGTTGGATTAGGAACCGTATCTATCACAAGTCCATCTGTTTATAGATTTAAATCTGATTTTCAACCTACTTCTGATGTAAAATCAGTAATATATCAATCATTTACAGACACTGTTAATAACAATGTCGGTGTTGCGACAATTCTTGAGCAAGACTATACTGAATATGATGCTGCAAAAACTATAGTTCAAATTAAATCTTCAGGTATTTCTACGTCTAGTCTTTATCAGGTTTCATGTATTCATAATGGAACTGATGCATTTTCTCAAGAATCTCAATATATTTTGAATGATTTATCATCATCAGAACTTACATTTGGTCCTGGATTAGGAACATTTGGTTCCAGAATTACTTCTAGTAATAAATTTGTTTTAGAATTTTACCCATCTTCTAATACTGGTGTAACTACCTTTACTGCATTTAATCAATTATTCCATAAAGAATATGATGAAGATAATACTCCCAATAAACTTACCTATGGAAAAACAGAAGAAAGTGTCAAATTAGATTTCTTTAATTCTGTTAATGGAAAAAGAATTAACAGATTAGATTTTGACTTAAAAACTACCGTGAATGGCATCAGCGGTATTCCAATTTTTGCCAAGTCATTCAATCCAGATTCTTCTGCTGGTATTTTAAATTCTACTACAGGTGTATTTACAATACCAAATCACTTCTTTAGAACAGGAGAAGAACTAATTTATACACCTAAATCTACTTTCGATTCTATTGGTGTAACCTCAATGACTTACAAAGGTGAAAGTGGAGGAACTGATACTTTACCAGCATCTGTTTTTGCTATTAAAACAGATGAAGATACATTCCAAATTTCAACAACAAGATCATATGATGTAAATGGTAACATTGTAGTGGGATCTGCTGTTACATTTACTAGTGTTGGATCAGGAAATGCTCATGTGTTTGAGATGGCAAAATCTAATACTAAAACTATTATTTCCATTGATGGTATTACACAATATCCTTTAATTTTTACTGATATTACCAAAACTTTAGAAAATAATACAGGTTCTCAAATTTCTGACTCTGATACCACATTTAGTTTAAGTGGAATATCAACTGTTAAAGTTGGCAATATTTTAAAAATAGATAATGAATATATGAATATTACCAATGTTGGTGTTGGAACAACTTCTGTAGGTCCGATTACACCAGGTATCGGCACATTTAGTTTAGTAACAGTTGAAAGAGGATCTGTTGGTAGCTCCAAATCTACACATGATGATGGTTCGACGGCAAGAATTTTTAAAGGATCTTATAATATAAAAGAAAGTAAAATTCACTTTTCAGAGGCACCAAGAGGAAATCCACAAGGGGAAGAACTTTTAAGTGGTCTTCCTTTCACAAGATCATCATTTAGTGGAAGAGTTTTCCTAAGAAATAATTACTCAACAAATTTTGTTTATGATGATATATCAGAAGAATTTGATGGTATTACGGAAGATTTTAAATTATCTGTTGAAGGATCGAATCCTACAACAGGTATAGGCACTAGTGGTGGAAATGGATTCTTACTTATCAATGGTGTATTCCAAACTCCAATTACTGATAACAGCAAATTTAATAACTTTCAGATCATAGAATCTAAAATTGGAAGTGATTATATTTCTACTGTCAGATTTTCGGGTTCATATGTCAATGAGTCTATAACTGATGTTAAATCAGTGGATGATGTCAATCAAAACTTCTTACCAAGAGGAGGAATAGTAGTTTCTTTAGGATCAACACCTGGACTTGGATATGCTCCTCTTGTTGGAGCAAAAGTAAGAGCAACTGTAAATAGTGGTCAAATAACAAGTCTTGTGGGTATTGCAACTACAGGTCCTTCAATTGGTATAGATACTGCATTCTATGATTCAAATACTGGAATATTATCAGTTACTACTCTTTCTGCCCATGGTCTTTCATTTACAGACTCCGAGAAAGACACTGTAAGATTAAATGGATTATCTTTTATTGATGATAGTAGTTCTGCAACTTTCCCATCAATTAGTAATAATAGTTTCTCTGTTATCAGAAAACGTTCTGATACTAAATTCGATATTCGTATTGGACAGTCTATTTCTGGTGTTAACACATATACTGGAAATGGGGTAATAATGCCATATTACGATGATCTTACATTTGGATCTGGTTATAATAACTTAGTTGGAATTTCAGTTACCATAACTGACAGCACTGGAGTTGGAGCATCAATTACTGCTCAACCAGTTGGATTTAATACTTATAGATTACTTAGTATTGAAAAAGACCTTTCTACTTCTAATGGTAATTTAGATAAAAATCTTATAAATGTTGGACTCACAACATATTATCCCAATACTGGAATACTTCATTTTAATACTACAACGAATCATGGTTTAAGTAATTCTAGTACTGTAACTATAGCAACTGATACATTTAAATTCTCATGTGCTCAAGATAATTATAGTACAGAACACTTATATCCACGTTCAACTGATCCTGTGGTGGGTATCGCAACACCCGTAACGTTTATTGACGCTACCAACTTTACTGTTAATGTTGGCACTGCACCAGCACATGGTGGGGGAAGACTTGAGTTTACCATTGTTAATGGAGGATCTGGTTACAGTGATAATCCTAATATTCAAGTATCAGAACCATCATATGAGCGTTTAGCGGTTACTGGTGTTAGTAGACGTGATGTAGGAGCAACTACACAAACCGGAACCGGACTAAGAATAAATGCGGTTGTAGGACCATCTACCTTCACTACAGGACCAAATAATGAGTTTTCTTTATATGAAGTTACTGATTTTAAAGTAGTTGTTCCTGGTTATTCTTATAAGTTGGGTGATGTTGTAACTGCTGTCGGTCTTGTTACGGATAGGAGACTTAAGGAATTGAATAATCAATTCCAATTAGAAGTTACACAAGAACTTACAGATGATTTTGGTATGTGGCAATTTGGCGAAGTGGATTATATAGATCCAATTAAGAGTCTTCAAGATGGTATTAGAACTAGATTCCCTCTTAAGAAAAATGGTGAGTTACTAAGTATTGAAGCATCACCAGATTATGTTGGAGACTTGAAAAATATTCTATTTGTTATGAGAAATGGAGTTCTTCAAGATCCTGATAATTATGATTTTATTGGTGGAACATCTGTTAAATTTGGTCTTGCTCCAAGAGCATCTAATGATGATGGTGATACTGGTGATGAAGTTGAAATTTTCTTCTACAAAGGAACCGATAAAAATGATGTAATCGAAAGAAATAAAGATTTATTAGATTTTGAACCTGGTGATGAGATACAACTTAAAAAATCTCCCTCTATTAAAAAACAAGATTCTAGAGTTTTCTATGGGATTAAAGATTCTAATACAGCAGAAACAAATTTATATATTGGAGATGGTATAAATTCTGAAATCTTTAGATCTACTAAATTGATTAAACAAAAAAACACTCGTATTGTTAATGGTATCACTTTAACTAAAGTTAGAGAAACACTGGAACCAAAAATTACTCCATCAGCAAAAATTATTAGTTCAATCTATGGAACAGGAACAGAAAATTATGTGTATGTTGATGATGCTAGATTGTTTGATTATGAATCAAGATCAGGTGGATCCGGTATCGAAGATGATCCTGTAACAGCAATTATAGTTTCTGGTGCTACTAATCCGGTGGCAGCTGCTATCACAGCAACTGTCGGAACAAGTGGAACTATTACTGAATTTACTGTTAATGATGGAGGATCTGGATACACAGGTTTCTCTCCAACAGTAAAAATTGCTGCTCCTCCACAATTAGATTATACTGTAAATGAATTTTCTATCGATGAAGAAAATGATTTTGCAATTTCTGTTGAAACAACTACAAATTATAGTGGAATTGGATCTACGGCAACGGCAACGGCAACAGTCAGTGCCACTGGAACGATATCTAATGTTAGCGTAGTTAATCCTGGTTTTGGATATAGTGCTAACAATCCTCCAAGAGTTATTGTAAATACCCCCAGTATTTCATACGAAGAAGTAACAGATCTTGATGCTGTTTATGGAGTTTCTGGTCCAGTTATTGGTATTGGTACGACCACTGTTGGATCTAATCTTGCTCTTAAATTTACATTAAAACAACAAAATCAACCTTATGATGGTTTTGCAAGTGCTGAATTTTATCCAATTCAGCAAGGATCTCCAATCTATATTTTTGGTACTACAATTGGTTCTGGATCTACTTCACTAGAATCCGATGGAACCACTCTTGTTGGTATAGGAACAACTTTCTTAGATAATATTTACTATGTTTCCGAATTTAGTAAGACAGGAGCAACTCCTGCTACTGGAATTATAACATGTATTGTTGAAAATGATTCTAGTATTACTGGATTAGTTGCGACTGGAACAACTGCAAATCCTGTTGGAGGATATTCATTAGGATTAATTACTTCATTCTCAAGATCTTCGAGTCCAATTTCTATTGGAGTTACAGGATTTACGGTTGATGCTGGATTGTCAACTTTCCCATCCATTAATAGGAATGGTGGAGATAGTACATTTAGAGATGGTGGACATATTTCCATCAACATTAGTCAAGCAAGTTAATTTATATTTTAAATTATACATATAAATATCTAAAAAACTATTAATATGCCTGCTGTAGTAACAGATAAATTTAGAATAGATAATGCCTCTAATTTCATAGATTCTGTGAATAGTAATAATTACTATGTTTTTGCTGGATTGCCAAATCCGACGGCAGTACCTCCTCAAGCAGGAAGTAATACTGGATTTGGTAGAAATTCTGCATGGAATGATAATAATGGAGAAGGAACACCTGATCCCACAGACAATCTAGAATATCTAACTAATTATAGAGATTCTATGATGTTTGGAAAAAAAATTACAAGTTCCAATATTAGAAGAGTCGTTAAAAAATATGAATGGGTAAAAAACAATAGATTTGATATGTATCGACATGATTATAGTGACACAAATTTATCTCCAATTTCTGATGCTTTATTATATACTTCAAATTATTATGTAATTAATAGTGATTTCAGAGTTTATATTTGTATTGATAATGGATCTAGTGGAAAAAAAGGTCTTGCTACTCCAGGAACAAATCCTACCGGAAATGCTTCTTTGTATGAGCCAACTTTCACAGATTTAGAACCATCAACAGCAGCTCCTGCTGGATCTACCAGTGATGGATATGTTTGGAAATATTTGTTTACCGTTTCTCCTAGTGACATTATAAAGTTTGATTCGACAGAGTATATTGTTTTGCCAAATGATTGGTCAACTTCAACTGATAGTCAGATTGAAAGTGTAAGAGAATCATCCAATTCTGATACTAATAAAAATCAAATTAAAAAAGTTTATATTAAAAATCCCGGAAGTCCCTCAACAACTGCACAATATGAAACAGGTGAGTATGTAGTGGATATTCTTGGTGATGGAACCGGTGGTAGAGTTTTAGTTACTGTTGATGGTAAAGGAAGAATTTCTGATACAAAAGTAGTTGCTGGAGGTTCTGGATATACTTATGGAATTGTAGACCTATCTACGGTCAGAATTGGTACTGAAGAGAATTCGTCAATTTCGGCAGAGTTAATACCAATTATTCCACCATCAAAAGGTCATGGATATGATATTTATGAGGAGTTAGGAGCAGATAAAGTACTAATTTACACCAGATTTGATTCTTCAGATCCTGATTTTTCTACTGATACAAAATTTTCTCAAATTGGTATTATAAAAAATCCTAAAGAATTTAACTCTGAAAATAACTTCAATAAAAATAGTTTTTCTTCTTTGTTTTCAGTAAAACTAGAAGAAGATGTTGATGGTAATGGTCCTTTAAATGATTCAAATACGATTGAGTATGTTGGAAATGTAATAAAACAAACTATTCCATCGGATAAGGGTGGAGGAACTGCGAGGGGGTATGTTGCTTCATATAATGCATCCACAAAAGTATTAAAGTATTTTCAAGATAGATCTCTTCATTTTGGAAATGGTGTAGATCATCTTGATAGTATAAACACCGTACAATATGGGAAAGTTTCAAACTTTTACACAAAGACAAATTCTGACGATGATTCTCCAAATAGTATTACCATTACCACCGGTTCTGTAGATAATAATATTACCATTGATACTACATTTGGATCTTCTGGAGGTGCTACTGCATATACAACATCTTCTGGAGGAATTATAGAATTAGGTTCTAACTTTATTTTTGGACTTTCTAATCCTGAGATAAATAAAAAGACGGGAGACATAATTTATATTGACAACCGTCAAGAGGTTGAAAGAGATTTAAGACAAAAAGAAGACATCAAAATCGTCCTGGAATTTTAAGAACAAATGGCACAAAGAACTAATTTAAATATCACACCATATTATGATGATTTTGATGATGAAAAAAACTTTCATAAAGTTTTATATAAACCAGGATTCCCAATTCAGGCGAGAGAATTAACAACGTCTCAATCAATTCTTCAAAATCAAATTGGAAAATTTGGAACAAATATATTCAAAGAAGGTTCTGTAGTTATTCCAGGTGGACATGGATATGTTGATAAATATCAATCAGTAAAATTAAATACATCTACTTTCGGAGTAGATGTCTCTGTTTATATTAAAAATTTTATCGGAAAGACTGTTGTAGGAGAAATATCGGGTGTTCGTGCTACTGTTAAGAATATTGCCTTAACGTCAGATTCTCAAGAAGTAACTAATCCGACATTATTTGTCCTTTACACTTCGGTTGGTTCTGTAAATAATACAGAGGTATCTCTATTTCAAGATGGAGAAGATCTCTTCTGTACCGAAGATGTTGTCTATGGAAATACCACAATATTTGCCGGAAATACATTTGCTTCTGCTATTGAATCAAATTCAGTAGCAACTGGAACCGCAGCTTACATCAATAAAGGAACATTTTTTGTAAGAGAACATTTTGTCAATGTTTCGGATCAAACATTAATATTAGATTATTATAATACTAATAGTTCATATAAAGTTGGACTGCAAATTGTAGAGAGTATTGTTAAATCAGATACTGATGAATCTCTATTTGATAATGCTAAGGGATTTACTAACTATTCTGCTCCAGGAGCTGATAGATTTAAAATCGAACTCGTTTTAACAAAGAGAGATTTAAATGATAATAATACTGTCGATTTTATAGAATTGATGCGTATTAAAGAAGGAAAAAAAGTTTCTTCTGTCAATACAACAGAATATAATATTATTAGAGACTACATGGCACAAAGGACTTATGATGAGTCCGGTCATTATTCTGTTATTCCATTCATTCCATCTTTACATAACTCACTAAATGATAAGTTAGGAAATGCTGGTTTATATTTTGATGATGAGTTGACACAACAACAAAATCAACCATCTGATGATGTAATGTGTTTAAAACTCCAACCAGGAAAGGCATATGTTCGTGGATATGATATTATAAAAGAAGCTGGAGTTATTATTGATGTAGATAAACCAAGAGAGGTTGCAACTATAAAAACAGATAAAGTAGATTTAGAAGTAGGATATAATATTGTTACTAATGCTGCCAGAGGGACATTTTCTCAAAATAATGTAGTAAAACTATATAATGAATTTCATCAGGAAGGTCCAGCACCAGGTGACGCAATTGGCGAAGCACGATTATATTCGTTTAATTTAAGAGATGCTGCATATGTTGATGATACAACGGAATTTGATTTAAAATTATATGATATTCAAACATATACACAACTTGTATTAAATACGGATGGTGGAGTGGCAGTTGGTAATTATATAAAAGGTAAAAGTAGTGGCGCTAGTGGATATATTGTAAATGTTAATAGTGCTACTATAAAACTTAGCGGAGTTTCTGGAGATTTTGCTAGGGGTGAACAAATTCAAATTAATGGTGTTGATAATTCAAGAACCATAAAGACAATTACAGAATATGATAGTGATAGCATTATTTCTATAGCAGGAAGTGGTGTAGATCTTAGTAGTGTTGGTGCTAATGATTTTAGAACTAATGTTTTGTTAGGAACAAGAAGAATTTCTAATATACAAGGAAATAATGTTACCATAAGCTCTTCCGGTGTAATTTCTTCCTCAGAGAAATCTATTACTGGATTGAAAGTGGGAATGATTGTCCGTTATCAAATTCCAGGACAATCCATTGTTTTCAATAGAGTAAGTACCATAAATGCTGATGGTACTGTAACTGTATCTGCGATTAGTTCTTTAAATTCTTCCTACAGCGGTGCTCTTCCATCATCCAATGTTTCTGTTAATAATATTGCCATAGCAGGAGCAGATATAAGGGGATCTGGATCTCTTGTAATTCCTACTCCTCATATAAATTTATCATCAATTAATTTGAGTAGTTCTAATTTAAGAACTACCAAAAAGATTTCAAAACAGGCATCTAATGGTTCAATTACTCTCCCTTTATCGGATATTATTAGTGCCGATGATACTATTTCATCTTCTTCAGTTTTTGAAACTTTTGATCAAGAAAGATATACATTAATTAGTGATGATGGAACCATAGAACCTCTTTCTTCTGAGCAAGTTGATACTAGTGTTTCAGGACAAATTACCTTTAATGCTCTTGAAGATACTTCTTCGACTTATCAAATTTTTGCCACCGTACTTAAAGAAGGTATAAGAAGTAAAACAAAAACATATACCAAGAGTGCTCAATTAACAATATCAAAATCAAGAAATTCTGGATCGGGTAGCACAAATGGAACTTTAAATGATGGTTTAACGACTAATTCATATTATGGATTGAGAGTTCAAGATGAAGAAATTTCATTAAATGTTCCTGATGTTGCACATGTAATTGCTGTTTATGAATCTTTAGACTCTGCCGATCCCACTTTTGATCAATTAGAGTTTTCTTCGACAAGTGGAGTTGAAACAAACTCTATAATTGGTGAAAATATTGTAGGAAATGAAGTAAGTAATAAAACAGTTGTAGCAAGAGTTGTTAGTAAAGATGGTAGTAAAGTAAATATTGTATATTTAACTTCCGATAAATTTATTCAAGGACAAAATGTAAAATTTGAAGAATCTAATATTCAATCATCCATACAATCAATTTCTTTTGGAAATTATAAAGATATTACTCGTTCTTATATTCTGGATAACGGACAAAGAAAAGAATATTGTGACTATTCAAGAATTGTAAGAAAACCTCAATCTTCAGAACCAACTAAAAGACTGACAATCGTATTTGATCACTATGTGGTTCCTTCAAATGATAAAGGAGATTTCTTTACAGTTTCTAGTTATGATAATGAAAGATATAATGATGATATTCCAAATGTCGGTAATTTGAATATTAGATTATCCGACACTATAGACTTTAGACCAAGAGTAGCAACATTTACAGCAACCAATAAGTCTCCATTTAGTTTTGCTAGTAGAAGTGATAGTTTTAATACATCTTCAATAACTCATTATCTTACTCCAGAGGAAAGTATTTCTTTTGGTTATGAGTATTATCTTCCAAGAATTGATAGTGTTTTCTTAAACAGATATGGATCTTTCATATATGAAAAAGGAATATCATCCGATAAACCAAAAGCTCCAATAAAAGGAGACGATTCTTTAATGGAAGTCTGCACAATTAAACTTCCACCATATCTTTATAATCCTAGTGACGCTTCTTTTATTTTAAATGAAAATAAAAGATATACAATGAAAGATATTGGATCTATTGATGATCGTGTATCTACATTAGAAGAAGTTACTACATTGTCTCTTCTAGAAAGCAAGGTTGAAGCACTTCAAATACAAGATGCAGAAGGATTTAATAGATTTAAGTCTGGATTCTTTGTAGATCCATTTAAAAATTACGATTTTATTAATAGAAAGAGATCTATTTTTGAATTAAATTCAAGTCTTAATGAAATTATTCCTGTTAGAGTAAGATCATCTTTAAAAATGCTTCTTGTTCCAAAAGATGCTACAATTGATTCTAATTATGATGACCAAACTAATTTCGAATTATTGGATTCTAATGTTCAAAAAACTGGTCAAACACTATCACTGGCATATAAAGAAATAGAATCAGATATTAAACAAATATTTTCCACAGAAAACAAAGATGGTGTAAAGGATACTGTAAATGTTAATCCATTTGAAGTTCCCATATATCAGGGAAGTATAACCCTTATTCCCACTTCAGATAATTGGTCTAGGACTGAAGTAATAGAAAAACAAACTACTTTAGATGCAAATAGTTCAGATACACAAACCCTTAAACTTCAAGATACCTTCAACAAAAATATAAATTTAGATCTATCTTTAAAAGGAAAATCTAATGAGATTATCGAACTTAGACAAACACCAACAAACGTACAGATAGGAAACGCCTTAAAGGGCAAAGATACTTTCACTGGATCAGGAAGTGATAGTAATAGAACTAGGTTTAAATTTAAAGCTCAGAGTGATACAGTAACTCTTTCAAATACAAATAAGTTTTCTACTCTAAAATTAACTGCAAATGAAAATGATCAATTTATGAGGTCAAGAAATGTTCAGTTTTATGCCGCTGGTTTTAAATCATTTAAACGTCTTTATGGATTCTTAGATGGGCAGAAAATTGATATAATTCCAAAATTATTAAAAATTACACCAGTTTCTGGAGCATTCGAAATTGGGGAAACGGTTGTTATTAACTATAATAATAAAAAAATTGGTGCTTTTAGAGTTTGCTCTCCTAACCACAAAAAAGGATTGTATAATAATCCAGAACGGACATATAATTATGATCCACATCGATATACGGTAGATGGTACACCACAATCACTTATACCTCTAGCATATTCAAACAGTTCAACTCTTATTAATGTAGATACATATGCAATGTCTACAGAACAATTAGGTGAATATTATGGATACATTGTTCCTGGAGCAACACTTACTGGGCAAACCAGTAAAGCAACAGCAACTGTTCCTGCCAGCATAGATTTACTCGCCGATGCTTATGGTCAAGTAACAGGATCTTTCTTCATAAGAGATCCAAATGAAGAACCAGTACCTCCAATAAGAATTAAAACTGGCATAAAAACATTTAAAGTAAGTACAAGTCCTACTAATGAAGATATTTTACCTGGTGAAGATGGCGAAATCACTTTTGTAGAGACTACATATCAGTCAGAAGGAACTTATACGGAATATGAAAATGAAATTTTTACTCAAGAAAATAGATCTTCTTTCGATATTAAAGCGAAATTTAAAGGAACTTTAAATACAAATATTAATGCTTCATATTCACATACTCATCAAGTTTGCGTAGAATATACAGATCCGGTTGCTCAAACATTTTATGTTGGTCAAGCAGGCGTAGATTTTCCAAGAGCACAAGACGAGTTTAGTGGAACCAATGGTATGGTTCTCACTGCGGTTGATGTATTTTTTGAGACAGTTGATCCAGATCAACCAGTTATATGTCAAATTAGAGAAGTGAATGAAAATCATGCTCCTTCCAGAACTGTCATAGCATGGAAGCAGTTAGAACCACCTTCAGAAGATGATATTGATGATGGTGTTAAAGCAAATTATATCAGATTCTCCGAAGACGGAACTAAAGCAACAAAATTCGTATTTGATGATTTAGTTTATCTTTCTGCAGGTAAAGCATATGCAATCGTTTTGATTGCTGCTAATAGTATTAAATATAAAGTTTGGACAGCTGTCCATGGTAATTTTATTACAAATGAAACATCTCAATTACTTGAAGATGGAACTTTACAATACAATAGACAGTATTTGAACGGAACTTTCTATAAGTCTCAAAATGGTGCTGAGTGGACGGAAGATCAATCTCAAGATATGACATTTAAGTTATATCAAGCAGAATTTACTTCTTTGAATGGTACGGCAACATTTACAAATCCAACTCTGGTTCCCGGAAATACGGAGCAAGGATCTCATAAACTTCGTCCAAATGCCTTAAAAACTCTTCCACAAACTGGGTATCTTGATACTAATCCAATTGATACTAGTACTTCACCAGGAAGTCTTCTTGTTGCAGGAAGAAAAATTGAGGGTAATGCATTTGCCGGAACATCTGCTGTTATTACTGGTGTAGGTTCTAGTGTAGGAACAAGTGGTGTTTCCGTTTCTGCTGGTGGAACAAACTATCCAAATTTAACAGCACAAACATTTACCACTACAAATATTACTGGTAACGGTGAAGGATTAACATTAAATGTTACTTCAAGTGGTAGTAAAGTAACATCAGTAACTGTTGCAAATCAAGGGAAGGGGTATCAGATTGGTGATACTGTAGGAATTACTACTACTAAAGGAAATGGAGCAATATTTACAGTTGATACGTTAGAAAGTAGTAAAGCAAATAGAATATTCTTAACTAACATTCAAGGACAATCGACTTCATTTTCAGGACAACTAAAATATATTGATAATAGTAATGCTGTACAAAATGTTAGTGGAATTTCAGTTAGCAGTGTTAATTTTGATACTGGAATAAATGATGGTAAGCATTTGAAAGTTGCCCATGATTATCATGGAATGTATCAAAGTACTAATAAAGTTTTAATTGATAATGTTGAACCAAATACACCTGGAGCAAAACTTGCAACTGCCTTAACAAAATCTGGTACATCCATTTTACTAGAGTCAGGAAAAGGAACATTATTTACAACTTTTGAGGGAATTACTGTAACATCATCTGAACCTGGATATCTGATTATTAATAATGAGGTTATTAAGTACACTGGTGTAAGTGGTGATAGTATAACTGGTATCACAAGGGGTGAAATTCCCAAAGAACATAGTATACAAGATTCTGTGGTTAAAAAATATGAACTAAATGGAGTTTCTCTTCGTAGAATTAATAAAGTTGAACATGATATATCTTCCACAGATATTGATACAGATCATTATTATATTAAAATAAACCGAGGTTCTGACAGTGGTTCTCATGTTGAGAGAACAAGTGATTCTTCAAACAAACCAATACTATCTTTCAATAAGGATGAACAAGTTGGTGGATCTGAAATAACATCTTCCGAAAATATAATTTTCAGTGCTATAAAACCTGATTTTGAAATTGTAACTCCATCCGGAGCTGAAAATATTGGAACAAAGGTAAGTGCTAGAATAAGAACAATGTCTGCTAGAAGTATTTCTGGATCAGAAAATTCATTCGAAGACTTAGGATTTGAAGATGTTCAGATTAAAGGATACAATACACTTGATAGTCTTCGCATGGTAGCATCAAAATGTAATGAAGATGAATATGCTAATAATTTACTTAGAGGTAAATCATTTAGCACAATTCTCAATCTATCTTCGGATAATAAATTTATTTCACCAATTATTCGATTAGATACATTAGGGATAGTAGAATTTATATCAAGTAGATTGAATAATCCAATTACAGATTACTCTAGTAATTCAAAAATTAAAGATATTAATGGAGATGATCCACATGCAGCAGTTTATGTTTCCAAAGATATTCTTTTATCTAAAGAATCTACTGGATTAAGGGTTTATTTATCTGCGTATAGGCATTTTTCAACAGACTTTAGAGTGCTATATCGTTTGATTAGACCAGATTCATCTGAAGTTGAGCAGTCTTTTAAATTATTTCCAGGATTTGATAATTTAAGATCTACTAATGATGATGCTTTTGGAGATGAGGTTATTGATTTGACTAAAAATAGTGGAAAACCAGATGCTTTTGTACCATCTAGCGATCTGAATGAGTTCAGAGAATATCAATATACATCTGAAAATAATACTCCATTTATTGGATTTGCTATAAAAATTGTAATGTCTGGATCAAATCAAGCACAATTCCCAAGATTCTCAGATATCAGAGCTATAGCACTAAGATGAATAATTATATTAAAGTTGAGGGTCATTCAAATTTATATCGTGACAGAACAACTGGAGCGATTGTAAACATGGATGACTCTGGATACAATAATTATCTTAAGTCTTTAAAAATTAGAGATAAAAAGAAAGAAGAATTAGATGAAATGAGAAAAGATATCGGTGATATAAAAGATGCTTTAAAGGAAATTTTAAACCGTTTAGCATAAATATATCCCTAAATACTAATTAGAGAACCGTATATTGAGTTAGATGGCTGCTGTATATGTTAGTAATATTGTAATCAATCAAGGTGCTAGTTTTGAGCAGACCTTTAATTTGACCAATGCTTCAAACACTGCTGTAGATTTGTCTTTGTATGACGCTTCCGCACAATTAAGAAAACATTCTGGTAGTACTACCAAAACAGATTTTACAGTTGATGATACTACAAATCCTTCCGGAGGGCAAGTTAGTATAAAGTTGACTCCAACACAAACCTCAGATTTAAAACCTGGAAGGTATGTTTACGATATTGTAATTACAAAAACATCTGATCTATCAAAAACTAGAGTGGTTGAAGGATCTGCTCTTGTAAGGGAGGGAGTCACGAAATAATGTCGCCAGAAATTAGAGTTCGTGAAGCAAATACATCGAGTATTAACGTTCGTGTAGGGCAAGCAGATGCTATAAAAGTTGTTTCTACCTCTACTGGCAGTGGAGTTGGTGGAGGAGCAACTACAACAGCTTTAAATGTAATAGGTGGTATTAGTTCGGTAACACGATCTCATGTTAGCGGACTTTCGACATTTGTAGGGATAGCAACATTTGGAAGTGATTTATATATTGAAAGAGATGCGTTTATAAAAAGAAATTTAACAATTTTAGGAGAAACTTCATTTGGAAGTGGTTCAAGTAAAATCTCCATAGACAGTGCTAATGGCATTCTTTCAATTGGCACTGCCATAATACTTTCCTCAAATCCCACCGTTACAATAGATGGAGATTTAAATGTTTCCGGTATTTCTTCTCTTGGAGTTATCACTGGTAATGATTTAAATCTAAGTAAAAATTTATATGTTACCGGAGTATCAACGTTTCAGGGAAATGTTACATTTCAAGGTGGAACTATTGGTCTAGGTGATTCTAATGAAGATAACATCAATATTTCCGGTGAATTTACATCAAGTTTAGTACCAAATACTGATGATACTTATGATCTTGGCACATCATCTAAAAGATGGAGAGGTGCTAATTTTTCAAGATTAAATGTTTCTGGTGTTTCTACACTAGGAGTTACTATTACTGGGAATTTAGCATCACAGCAGTTAAACGTTTCTGGCATTTCTACATTTGCGAATAATATAGATGCTAATGGTAACTTAGATGTTGATGGTCAAACTGATTTAGATGTATTAAATGTTGCTGAACTTGCTACATTTGCGAATAATATAGATGCTAATGGTAACTTAGATGTTGATGGTCAAACTGATTTAGATGTATTAAATGTCTCTGATATTGCAACATTTAGTGGATTACTTGATGCCAATGCTAATGCTCAAATAAATTCTCTAAAAGTAGAGGATTTAAGTTTAAATCGTGTTGTTATAGTTGGTACAGGTGGAGAATTAGAGGATGATAGTAATTTAACTTTTGATGGATCAACTTTTAATATCGGTGTTTCTTTAGATGTTGATGGACAGACAGAATTAGATGATGTAAATATATCAGGGATAACAACTTTTGGTAATAGCGTTACTTTTGGGTCAGATCTTAATATCTCCCAAAACTTAGATGTTGACGGAAGAACAGAGTTAAATGTTACTAATATTAGTGAAACTCTAAATGTAACTGGAATATCAACATTTGCAAGTGATCTTGATATAAATTCTTCTGTTGATGTTAGTGATAATATTAATGTTACTGGCGTTTCAACTTTTGTTGGTATTTCATCATTTAGTAATAATGTAAATATAGCAGGTACAATAACTGCCGGAGAAATCGATGGAGGTGTTTACTAATGGCAAAACCAAGTACAAGACAAGGACTAATTGATTATTGTTTTAGGAGACTTGGTGCTCCGGTGTTAGAGATCAATGTTGACGATGATCAAGTAGATGATCTTGTAGATGATGCAATACAATTTTACAACGAGAGACACTTTGATGGTGTCGAAAGAATGTATCTTAAATATAAGATCACTCAAGAAGATATTGATAGAGGAAAGGCAGGTGGTGCCGGTGGAGTTGGTATAGCAACAACTTCTGCTACTTCTAGTATTGTTGGGACGGCAACTACATTTAGTTTCTATGAAAACTCAAATTATCTTCAGGTTC
>MDSW01195546.1_pt1 | contig 27397 bp, 13 predicted proteins | sample 811171 | NCBI WGS metagenome assembly MDSW01 (sample SAMN05326641, study PRJNA326480) | marine metagenome | isolation source: seawater | place: Atlantic Ocean: North West | collected 2012 | reverse complement strand
GTCGCGACGCCAACTCATCAGCTCGGACGAGGCGGACGGTGAGTGCCGTCACACCCTCCGCGCCGTCGTCACGATGCACGACTACGACAGCGACAGCGACGAGCCGACGCGGCGGACGAAGCTCGGAACCGTCCTCAGCGTCGCCGCGGGGATCACGTTCGGCGCGCTCGCGATGAAGGTCCGCGCTCGCGCCCGGCGTCGACCGCGCGCTTCCTTCCGCGTTTGATGATTTAAATCCACGCGCTCACCGCCGTCTGATCGCTCACCGCACTTCTCCGTCCCCTCTCTCTCTCCTCTCGTCCGTCGTCGCGCGCGCTCTCACAGTACGTCAACAACGGCGGCGTGAAGCTCTCGATGCCGTCGATATCGCTCCCGAAGAAGACCGTGGAGGTGACGCTCCAGTCCGGGCAGACCATCGGCGAGCTCGTGTGTGAGTACACGGGCGAGTACACGGAGGAGAACTTGGCACTCACGCAGCGGCTGAACCGTGGGAAGCTGGAGGACTTGGACTTCGTGCAGCCGGGGACGAAGATTAAACTCGTCGACAACCGGAAGCCGAAGCTCGCGACCGCGGAGGCGGAGTGGTGGAAGAACAAGGAGAACGGCGGGAGCGTGGAGATGAAGAAGAAGAAGAAGAAGGGGGACGCCGCGGAGGCGGGGGCGGAGGGGGCGGGCGGGAAAAAGGACGACGCCGAAGCCGCCGGCGACGGCGAGAGCGAGAGCGAAGGCGCGAACGCGGACGGCGACGCGAAGGAAGGCGAGAAGGGCAAGCCCGCGAAGGTGTTCAAGCATAAGAAGCCGAAGAAAGAGGAGCCGCCGAAGCTCAAGGTGAAGAAGGACGGCGTGGACATGCTCGGCGAGGGGCGGTGACGACGAGGCGGGCGCGCACAGCTGTGCGTCTCGCGACTATCGGGTCAACGTGACATCATACCAGGGTGGGGTGCCGCGAAGCCCCCCGCGTCATCACAACACTCGTCGCGCCGCGTAGGGCCTATCGCGCGCGTCAACCGTCATCGCCGTCGCCGTCGCTGTCGTCGAACAACGTCAGCGCGTCCTCCTCCCCCGCGGGCTCGTCCTCCACGACGGATCCGCTCCGACGAATCCGCGCCAACACCGTCTCCGACAGCTCGCACCGCGGCGTCTCCACGCGCTCCACGCGCTTCCCGAGGACCGCGACGAAGACCGCGCGACGCCCGCGCGCGGGGTCGCCGTCCCCCACGACGCGCACCCTCAGCCCGACGCGCGTCTCGCGCGCGACGCGCTCGAGCAGACGAAGGCGGTCGGCGGCGGGGAAGGATATCGACGCGACGACGCCGACGCCGTCGGGACGGTTCGCCATTCGAACGCACTCCCGCAGCGTCGCGAGCTTGTCGTCGTCGCCGTGCAGCGCGTCGACGGTGCCCTTGTCGAGGACGACGACCGCGGCGCCGGTCGGGACCGTCGGCATCGAGCGCGCGTCCGCGACTTCGCACCGCGTCGCCGGCGCGGCGGCGGCGGAGGAGGAGGAGGAGGAGGAGGAGGCGTATCGCTCGCGGAGGATCTCCACGATGCCCGGGTCGATGTCCGTCATGAGGACGTCGGTGAACGCGAACGCCTTGGCGAGGTCGTATCCGATGGAGCTGCCGCCGCAGCCGACGTCCACGACGAGCGAGCGCGACGGAGACGACGCGACGATGGGCGCGACGTACGGACGCAGGACGTCGACGGCGTCGTCGAACGCGCAGTGCCACTCGCGCGTTCGCGCCGACGGATCCTCAGCGTAGACGCGCGACCAGTGCCTCAGGTACGGGGACTCCTCGTTCGCCGCCGCGGGCGCCATCCTCGTCGAGCGTCGCGACGCGTGCGCGGCGACGAGGACGAGGACGACGCGCGCGGCGGCGGAGCGCGCGCGACACTGCTCCGAGACGCCCTCGCATCGTTTTCGTCAGAGTTGACGGCGCCGCGCGTACGCGTGACGGGTTTTCCGCGCGCCGCTCGGCGAATTTTCCTCAGAATCAGAAGCGCGATCGCGATCGCCGCCGCACGCATACCGCCGTCGCGATGGCGCGTCTCTTCCTCGATCAGGAGCCGCTCACGCAGTACAAAGACCGATCGTTCCAGGGTAGCATGGACGAGTACCTCGAGAAGCTTCGCACGTCCACGACGCTGTACGTCGGGAACGTCTCGTTCTTCACCACCGAGGAGCAGATCTGGGAGCTCTTCGCTAAAGTCGGCGTGCTTCGGACGATCGTGATGGGCCTGGACAAGAACGCGAAGACGCCGTGCGGGTTTTCTTTCGTGGAGTACCACAACAGGAAGGACGCGGAGAAGGCGGTGAAGTACCTCAACGGCACGAAGCTCGACGACCGCGAGATTCGGATCGACTTCGACTGGGGATTCGTCGAGGGGCGGCAATTCGGCCGCGGGAAGAGCGGCGGTCAGGTGCGAGACGAATTCCGGACGGACTACGACGCCGGCAGAGGGGGGTACGGGAAGTTGATCAAGACGGAGCTGGAGGCGCTCGCGGACGGCGACGGCGAGAAGGGCGCGGACGGCGAGGGGTACCGCGGCGGCGACGTCGTCGGAGGCGGCGACGCGCGCGCGGACGACGCGGGCGGCGGCGGTGCGACGGCGGTGGACGATAAGGTGGTCGTCGGCGCGAAGCGCGGGAGGGACGACGACGGCGACGCGAAGGAGAACCCGCGGTTCCGCGGGGACGGGAACGACTCGGACGAGGATTAGGCGATCGTAGCACCTCTTATCGTCGACTTCGCGGACGCGTCCCACAGTGCATTATTTTTCTCACGTCGTTCAGTGCGGCGCGCAGCGCGCTCTTCCGATTCCGCCGGTCGCGGTCGTCGCTGCGAATCGGCTCCGGAAAAACTTTTGCGGCGGCGCCCTCCTTCCCGTCGCGCCGTCTCGCGCCTCCGCGCACTTCTCGACGCGCGAGGACGCGAACCGACGAGCGTCGCGAGCTCGTGGTGGGACACCCGCGCGCGTCACCCCGCGCATCGCGCGCTCGCGTCGAGCGCGAAGGGGTGGCTTGGCGTCGGTCCAGCCGACCCGTAGTCTACTAGGGCATCGGCGCGGTCCGAGAGTTGTTAACGGCGGCGGACCGACCGACAACACCCCTCGGCGGTCGCCCGGATCGATCGCCATGGCGCCGCCCACCGCGCACGTGGACCTGCGCCAACCCGGGCTGATCACGAAGGAGATCACGTCCACGTCTTTCTCCTTTTACGACGCGGAGGAAGCGCGACGGATCAGCGTCAAGCGCATCTCGAACCCGGTCCTGTTCGACGCGCTGAGCAACCCGGTCGCGGACGGTCTCTACGACCCCGCGCTCGGGCCGATCGACCAGCGCGGGTCGTGCGCGACGTGCCGCCTCGGCGCGATGCACTGCCCCGGGCACTTCGGGCACATCGAGCTCGCGGTGCCGGTGTACAACCCGCTGACGTTCTCCGTCGTCGTTCGGCTGCTTCGATCGGCGTGCTTGCACTGCGGCAAATTCAAGCTCGCCGCGGACCGCGTCGCGGCGTATCGCGAGAGACTGCGGCTCATACGCGAGGGCGACCTCGAGGGCGCGGCGAACGTCGACGTCCGCGGCGTGAGCAAGCAGACGCGCGCGGAACTGAACGAGATCCGCGAGATGGTGGGCGACCTGGGAACGATGGACACGACGCACGTGAGTCGCGTGATTCCCGTCGCGCATCAAGGCCGACGCAAGGACCGCGTGCGGTGGACGTCGCACGCGATGATGCTCTCGCGCGACCTCGTGAAGGAGTTCCTCGCGGCGACGCCGGGGAAGTGCGAGAACTGCGGCGTGTGCTCGCCCAAGGTGAGCCCGGAGGGGGCGAACAAAATTTACCGCGCCGCTTTGACGAAGAAACAGATCGAACACAACGCCGCGCTGACGCCGTCCGTGGACCTCGAGGAGGAGCTGCGGCGCGGGTTGAGCGGTCCCGACCGGGGCGACGACGACGCCGAGCCGCGCGAGGACGGCGAGGACCTCGCGGGGCAAGAGGTGGAGCCGGACGAGGGCGGAAGGATACGACGAAGGAGGCGGAGGAAAAAGAAGGACGCGACCGGACTCGAGTCGTCGGACGAGGACGACGACGAGGAGGAGGAGGAGGCTGACGACGACGACGACGACGACGACGTCAAGGACGAGGACTCGGACTCGAAGAAGCGCAAGGCGCCTTCTTCGGAGCCCGCCACTCCCGTCGCGAACGGCGCCGCGCCCGCGCCCGCGAAGAGGCAAGTCTTCATCACCCCGATCGAGGCGCGATCGATGCTCAAGAAACTCTGGGCGAACGAGTACGACTTCGTCTCCATGGTCTGGGTCGCGAACGCGCCGTCGTACGACGCGAAGACGTCCTCCCCCGCGTCGTCCGCCTTGGACAGCGCGGGGGCGTTGGCCGCCGCTTCCGCGTTGCCCGAGCGCAGGAGCGACCCGGCGCGGTTCTTCATGCAGACGGTGCTGGTCACGCCGTGCCGGTTTCGTCCGCCGTCGAAGATGAACGACATGATGTTCGAGCACCCGCAGAACACGCACCTGAACGCGATCATCCAGGCGAACCTGACGCTCGCGGAGCTGTTCCGGAAGCCGCCGACGGTCCCGGAGCCGCCGGAGGTGAGGGCGCAGCGCGCGGTGCGGGCGTGGCTGACGCTCCAAGGCGGCGTCAATCGGCTCGTTGACTCGAGCAAGGCGGAGGGAGGCGAAGCCGGCGGGATGGGCATACGTCAGCAGCTCGAGAAGAAACAAGGGTTGTTTCGCATGAACATGATGGGTAAGCGCGTGAATTACGCCGCGCGGTCGGTGATCATGCCGGATCCGTACCTGAAGACGTCGGAGATTGGCGTCCCGCCGGTGTTCGCCAAGAAGCTGACGTTTCCCGAGAACGTCACCGCGCACAACGTGGAACTGATGCGTCAGCTCGTCGAGAACGGGCCGGACATTCACCCGGGGGCGAACGCGATCGAGGACGAGCGAGGGCGGGTCATCCACCTCGATCGGTTCACCGCGGAGAAGAGAGCCGCGATCGCGAAGACGCTGCTCGCGACGCCGGCGACGACGACGGGGGAGGCGACGGCGGCGGCGGCGGGGATGTCGCTCGGGGGCGCCGCCGCGAAGGCGAAGACCCCCGCGTCTGTCGCGTCGAAAGGTAACAAAATCAAGTTCGAGGACGACGACGACGACGACGATGACGTGGACGCGAAGACCGCCGCCGCGAAGGCTGCGGTCGTGAAGGCGGCCACCGCGGCGCCGTCGCGGCCGCTCGCGAAGAAGGTGTTTCGACACTTGCGCGACGGCGACGTTCTGCTCGTGAACCGTCAGCCGACGCTTCACAAGCCGGGGATCATGGCGCACACCGCGAAAGTCCTCCCAGGTCAGCGGACGATACGCATGCACTACGCCAACTGCAGCACGTACAACGCGGACTTCGACGGCGACGAGATGAACCTCCACTTCCCGCAGGATCATCTCGCGAGAGCCGAGGCGTACGAAATCGTTCGCGCCGATCAGCAGTACACCGTCCCGACGGACGGGAAACCTCTTCGCGGCCTCATCCAGGACCACATCTGCGCCGGGGTTTTGATGACGTGTCGAGACACGTTCCTCGACAAGAGCGACTTCACGCAGCTGATGTACCTCGCGCTCGTGGACTTCGCCGGCGCGGAGACGGGCGGCGGCGCCGTCGTCGGAAAGAGCTTGAAACCGCCCGCGCCGGCGATTCGCAAGCCGCGCGCGCTGTGGACCGGGAAGCAGCTGTTCACGGCGGTGATCGAGCACATCACGCACGGCCGCGCGCCGATGACGGTGAGCCACGCCACGAAGGTGCCCGCGAACTACTGGGGCGGCGAAGACAGCGGCGAGGGGGTGCTCGTCGTGCGCAGAAATTACGTGTGCTCCGGCATCCTGGATAAGAACACGTTCGGCGCGCACGGCCTCGTGCACGCGGTCGCGGAGCTGCACGGGAAGGTGCTCGCGGGCGACTTTATCTCCGTGCTGACGCGTCTCCTCACTGCGTTCTTACAGAGGCACGGGATGACGTGCGGGATGGACGATTTGATCCTCCATGAGGAGTCGGAGAGAGGCCGCGAGGAGGAGCTGCACAAGGCGACGGCGGCGTGCCGCGGCGCCGCCGCCGCGTTCGCGGAAGCGGACGTCAACGTCCCGGAGATGGCGCTCAGGAAGCAGATCGCCGCGCGTCTCAGCGAGCGCGAGGGCGCGGAGGCTGCGCTGGACATGCGAAGCAGCGGCGCGCTCGCCAAAGTCACGTCCGCGACGGTGAAGCGGTGTCTTCCCCACGGGACGAAGAAGCCGTTTCCTAAAAACTGCCTGTCGTTGATGACGCAATCCGGCGCGAAGGGAAGCATGGTGAACTTCTCGCAGATCGCCGCGTGCCTCGGCCAGCAGGAGCTGGAGGGAAGGCGCGTCCCCAGGATGATCAGCGGGAAGACGCTGCCGTGCTTCCCGCCGCACGACACCTCCGAGCGCGCTGGCGGATACGTCAGCGATCGATTCTTCAGCGGGTTGCGGCCGCAGGAGTATTACTTTCACTGCATGGCCGGACGCGAAGGGCTCGTGGACACCGCGGTGAAGACGTCGCGTTCCGGGTACCTGCAGCGCTGCCTCGTGAAGAACTTGGAGCCGCTCAGAGTGCACTACGACCACACCGTGAGGGACTGCGACGGGAGCATCGTGCAGTTTCACTACGGCGACGACGCCGTGGACGTGACCAAAGGGGGGTACCTGGAGAAGTTTCAGTTCCTCGCGGACAACCCGGAGCTCCTGCGCGCGAACCTCGCGGCGGCGGAGAAGGACATCGCCGCGCTGCGCGTGATCGACGAGGCGGACGAGGACGAGGAGAAGGACGCGAGCGGGAAACACCCGGCGCTGCCGGTCATGTCTTCGCGTCCGCTTTCAAACGCGCTCGGGACGCTTCCGGAGCGATTCAAAGATAACCTCGACGCGTTCATTCAACGCGCGGACCCGGCCGTGTTCGCGAACGGCGGCGACATCATGGAGAAGAAACCGCCGCCGAAGGCGAAGGCGGCGAAGAAGAAGCCGACGAAGAAGGAGAAGGAGGCTGCGGAGGCGGAGGCGGCGGCGGCGGCGGCGAAACCCCCCGGGTTGCCCGCGCTGTCCGGCATGACGGCGGACGAGTTCAAACGCCTCATGAACCTGCGTTACCTCAGCGCGCTCGCGTCCCCCGGCGAAGCCGTCGGCTGCGTCGCCGCGCAGTCCGTCGGCGAACCGTCCACGCAGATGACCCTCAACACGTTCCACTTCGCGGGAAGAGGCGAAGCGAACGTCACGCTCGGCATCCCGCGTCTGCGCGAGCTGTTGATGGCGGCTTCGAAAAAACTCGCGACGCCGGTGATGACGCTGCCGCTGCGCGACGGCGCGAGGAACCGCGAGGACGCGACCGCGCTCGCGCGCCGTCTGCGCAAAGTCCGCCTCGCGGAGCTCGTCCGGAAGTTAAAGGTCGCGGAGCGGCCGTGCGCGCGGAGCCACGGCGGCTCGGGCGAGCTCGCGAGAGTGTACACGGTCACGGTGGAGCTGCGAGGGCCCGTCGAGGCGGACGCCGACGAGGGCAACGAGCACGTCGCGATGGAGACGGACGACGGGTCGGGCGACGACTCGGACAGCGACAGCGACAGCGAGAGCGGCGCCGACGCGACCGGGAAGCTGGACGACGGGAAGGTGACGTTCCGGCAGATGGCGAGGGCGTTCAAGCGCGACTTCGCGCGACGGCTGCACGGCGCGCTGAAGATGGAACTTCGCAAGCGCGCGGCGGCCAAGGTTGCGATTCAGTCGGGGAAGATGGAGGGCGCGGCGCGCGTCCAGGCTGTCGCGGACGACGCCGGAGCGGCGGACGACGGCGACGACGAGAAGAAGGTCGCGAGCGCGAAGCGGGCGTCGAACAAGCGCATTCTCGAGGAGGAGGAGGGCGAGAACGGCGAGGACTCGGACGAGGAGGACGAAGAGGAGGGTGCCAAGGCGGAGGATCGAAAAGACGCGCGCGGCGACGACGGCGAAGGGTTCTCGAAAGAAGAAGAGGTCGTCGAGGAAGAGAAGGCGTCCAAGGCGCACGACATGAAGGAGGAGGAGGAGGAGGAGGAGGGCAGCGACGGCAGCGACGACGACGACGACTCCGGGTCGGACGACACGGACACGGACGGCGAGGACCTCGGCGACTCCGACTCGGAGACGGAGAAGCGACCGCCCGCGAAGAAGAAAAAACCATCCTCCTCCTCCGCCGCGCCCGCCGCGAAGAATCCGAAGAAGGCGACCCACGGCGGCGGCGACCTCCTCGAAACTCTGGAGGACATCGTGGATGGCGTCGTCGTCGACCCGCGCGCGCGCACGTGCACGCTGACGGTGTCGCTTCGCCTCGGCGCGCCGCCGGTGCTCATCATGGAGGCGTGCGAGGCGGCGGCGGCGAACACGACGGTGCGTCACGTCCCCGGCATCGACAAGACGTTCGTGATCGGCAAAGACGCGTCGGAGGACCCGAACGGCCTCAGCCCGCTCATGGTGCAGACCGACGGCGTGAACTTCGCGGCGGCTTGGGCGAACGACGACCTCGTGGACTGCGCGAACGTCAAGACGAACGACGTGTACGCCATGATGCAAACGTACGGCGTGGAGGCGGCGCGGGAGACGCTCGTCGCGGAGGTGCGGGGCGTGTTCGGGGTGTACGGCATCGCCGTCGACGCGCGGCACCTGAGCTTGATTGGGGATTTCATGATGGCGCAGGGGGACTACCGGCCGTGCTCCAGGGCGGGGATGGAGACGAGCACGAGTCCGCTCTTGAAGATGTCGTTCGAGACGGCTGCGGCGTTTTTGGTGGACGCGACGATGCGAGGGCAGGAGGACACGCTCGAGTCGCCGAGCGCGCGGATCGTGTTGGGGCGGACCGTGGACATGGGGACGGGGACTTTCGGGCTGCGGTACGACATGAAACGCGCCGCGGAGCTGCGGGAGGAGATGAAGAAGAACGTCGGGGTGTTTTAACGACGAGACGAGGACGAGGACGAGGACGAGGACGAGGACGAGGACTCGAAACGCAATTCGCTCACGATCACGTCTTCGCGCCCCACATCTCCACGTACTGCGTCGCCAAACTCTTCGACAGACTCGCGAGCGCCTCTTGGTCTGACCTCCCGGGGCGTTCGTCCCATAAGCGAGCCATTTTGTCGCAAATACTCTTGTGCGGCCACAGACCCAGTCTCCAGTCCATCTCTTGGCACTCCTTGCTGCAGTAGCACACCGACTTACAACGCGCGCATATCCTGAGGTTTTCGCTCTCCGCGCAACAGTTTCGACACCGGCGCATATGCTTCAACTCCTTGTTCGCGAGCGCGGCCACCTGAACTTGCTCGAAAACTTTCCGCAGTTCCTCCGGTGGATGATGCATATCAAACGAAGAAACAACGTCGGGGTGGTTCTCCATCCACGCAACTAGTTCCTCTTTGGTAGGCGTATTAACGTCCAGGCCGCTCGCCCGAAAGCGAATGAGCGCCACAAATTTCATCAACCCTTCCGCGTCGCCGTCGTTGTCGTACCCGAGTTCGATCGCTCGGAGCATGAGAAATAACCCGCGCATGTAGTTTATCTCGCAACCAAGTCCGCACGCGTACTTGATACCGAGGTACCAGAGCAAATAGTTGACTCCGTACACCACTCCGTGCACCGAGTCGAGTTTGAGATATTCATCCCGCTTTCCAGGTTCCCACGGCTTTCCTGTCGAAGGATCGCGCTCGAAACACCCGCGGAAGCACGCGCCGTTGCCGTAAGCCCTCTCGGCCCACTGGAACGCCTTCTTTTCGTTTCGAATACTGGCAAAGGAATCGTAGGCGATGGACAGGTCCATCATCGCTCTCACCACACCATTCTCTGCAGCGACGCGGCACGCATTTATTGCCCCCTCCTCTACTCTTTCCGTGGTGACCACGTCGGATCTTCCGAGAGTCTCCCACCACTGCCGCATTCGGGAACGTCAAGCGGGGACCGAGCGACGAAAGCGAGCGCGGGCGCGACCGATGCGATCCGCGCGCGACGTCCGCGCGAGCGCGGACAACGCGCGCGGAGGAGGAGTGGCGACGGCTCGACAGAAAAGCGATGTTTTCAGATTTTTTTTGGCAAAAAAAATGCGTGACGTGCGAACTCACAGACGACTCCGCGCCACCCGCTCGCCTCCTCCACCCGGATCCCTCAAATTCCACACCGCGCGCACTTCGTCGTCGTCGTACGCGTCCAAACACCCCTCGAACGCGGCCTCGTGCACCTCCCAGTCGTCCTGTCCCCCGCTCGCCTCCGCCGCCAGACGCAGCCGCCGCAGCGCGCGCGACGGAATCGAAAAATTGAGACGAGGAAAAACGTCGTCGCCGTCGCCGTCCTTCCCGCCCCTTCGCGCGTTGCTCGTGACGAGGCCGATGACGACGCCGTCTGCCGCGCGAACGACCGCGCCGCCAGACGCGCCGCTGTGCACCGCCGCGGACGTCGTCAGCATCACCGGCTCGCCGCCGACGCCGCGGCGGACGACCGCGGAGACCACTCCCGGAGACGCCGACGCCGCCGCCGACGCCGACGCCGACGCCGACACCGACGACCCGCCCGCCGCCGCCGCTCGCGGCCCCACGCGCGCGTGCCCTATCACCGCGCACGGCTCTCCGCGTCGGCACGCGTCGTCGTCGTCCGCGAACGTCGCCGCGCGCAGCCGCGTCTCGTCGCCCTCCGTCGTCGTCGCGGCGAGCACCGCGACGTCCAACGCGCCGGCGGAGACGAACGCGGGCGTCGCGTCGCGCCACCCGCCGCCGGCGCCGGGGACCAACACGCGCTGCGAGCGCACGCGCGGGCCGCGGCCGTCGCCGCCGGCGGCGCGCGCGGACGGGTGGACCACGTGCGCGTTCGTGAGGATCAGCGCGGGGTGCCCGCGCGCGCCGTCGCCGGCGGTGAGGACGATCCCGGACGCCCACGACGGATTCGACGCGTCGTCGTTTCCGTTTCCCGTCGAGAGAAGGACGACGGACGTCGACGCCGCGTCGTCGAGCGGCGTCCTCGGCGACGCGGACGTCGACGCGACCGCGATCGGGGGCGCGTCGTCTTCTTCATTCGTGGACGACGAAGATGACGACGATGACGACGCCATCGTCAGCATCGCGCGCTTGACGCAATCGATCGTCAGCGCCAAGGGCACGGCGTCGTCCTCTCCGCCGCCGCCGCCTCCTCTCGCCACGAGCGGCGGCGTCAGCATCCCGAGCACGCCGCCGCCGGCGTCCAAGACCACGCCGCCCTCGGTCCCGGGGAGCGCGCGGAGATCCAGCATCAGGATCGGCGGTGGTGCTGACGTGTCCGCCACGTGGCGTCCGACGGGTGTCCGACGCCGCCACGTCCGCGACACGGATCCTGTCGTCACCGCGTTCGCGAAGTGACTCGGCGCGAGGACGCCGAACGGGGAGCCGCACGATAGGATCGCGTCGCCGGCGCGCGGGAGCGGGGATTCGCGCGCGAACGCTCGGGATATCCCCGGGGACGGCGACGGCGAAGGAGGACCGGTCGCCGCGCGGAGAACGACGAACCCCGCGACGACGGCGCCGACGTCGAAGCCGCCGCCGCCGCCGCCGTCGCCGTTCCACGGCACCGCGCCTCCCGCGGTCCACCCGCGCTTCAGCGCGCTGAGGCCGTCGGCGCTCGCGAGCGCGTTCACCGCGTCGCGCGCGTCCGGGGGCACCGCGGACGCGACGACTCGCGCGGGGACCCACACACCCCCGGAGCCGCCGTCGTCGACGGTCGCCTCTCGCATCACGTGCACCTCCGCGTCGTCGACCAGTCCGAGTCCCGGGGCCCCGCCGCGGGCGTCGCGTCGGAGGAACGGGAGGAACAGCGCGAGAGGGGCGACGAGGAGCTCGCCGCCGCCGCCGTCGACGATCGACGACGGGAGCCGCATCGCGGACGCGGACACGGACGTCGTCGGCGCGCTCGCGTCGTCGCCGTCGCTGCCGTCGAGATCTCCGCGACGACAAAACGCCGCGCGTCGACCGACGGCGAGGTCGGGGTCCAGCGCGCGCACGCGCACGGTCGCGGTCAGCTCCGACGCGATCGTCGCGAGCTCGACGCCGGAGACGACGCGGTGACGGTGCGACGCCATCGCGCGGCCGGCCGGGCGGCGACAGCGGAGGCGGCGCGCGCGATGGAGTGTCGAGGCGAGTGCCCAGTGGTCCGAGATCGAGAGTTCTCAGACGCCGACCGCTGCTCAGGTGCGTTTTTCACCCATCCATTGGTTTCAACATTTGATCGCGTCTACTTTCAATTGACCGGTGAACTTTTTTGGCAATGAAGACAGGATCCCTCCTCACCCAATTTAGGGACCACTTCCGATCCGCGCGGGCACGGCGTCGACGCGCGCCTCCACATCGCACCCCGCACGAAGCGCGGACTCGCGGGACTCGCGCGCCGCGTCGCGCCTCGACTCGCCGCGGGAGCTCGCGCGCCGCGTCGTCCCTCGTGGGCCTCTCGACGCGAGGGTCGGAATCGCGGAAATCGGTCGACCCCCCTACAGGTAGCTCGCTCGCCGCTTTCGGAGCTCGTCGTCCGATCCGTCCGTCCGTCGTCGCGATGCCCGCCGCGTCGTCGCCGAAGCGCGGCCCCGGGTTCAAGAGCGACGCGTGCTCGAACGAGGTCGCGCGATGGTTCGACCAGCAGTCGCAGCTGTCGAAGGACGCGTCGAGGCACGCGGGCGCGCTGGACACGATGCGCGTCGGACGCCCGACGATGGCGCCCGGATCCTCCGCCGGACCGCTGGTCGTCGTCGAGCACAAGGCGACGTCGCTGGTGGACCTGCGCAAGCCGAAGCCGAAGCGCGAATCGACGCCGCCGGTCGTGAACGTCGCGCTGTCGTTCGGCGACGAGGGCCGCGTCGCGGCGTCGGTCACGCCCGCCGCGACGCGCGCGAAGCGCAAGCCCCCGGTGCCCCTATCGACGCGGCGGTCGCAGAATCATCCGATCCCGACGCAGGCGACGCCGATCGCGCCGACGTTCGCGTCCACGGTCGGCGCCGACGCGATGGGCGTGGACCCGGTCACGGGCGAGAAGATGAAGCCCGCGTACGGCGGGCTCAAGGGCGTGAAGACGGCGTATCAGGAGATCTTCAATGCGTTCGGCGACCCGAAGACGGCGGAGACGCTGAAGCCGGTGCTCGCGATGGCGAAGCCGGATGCGGTGGAGAACCAGTCGCACAAGAGCGAGTGGGCGGACATGGTGCGCGGGAACGAGGAGACGCAGAGGCACTGGCGCGAGAACGCGCTCAAGACGACGAACATCGCGCACGACGAGCCGGTCATCGCCGCGTTCGGGGAGGTGCCCGGGATCGCGGAGGACAAGGCGCGGCAACGCGAGCGACTCATGGAGAAAGTTTTGGGATCGCGTCTCTACTACGGCGACCTGCTCAACGACGACGCGGCGGCCGCGCTGGAGGAAACGCTGATGCACGCACCCCCGGAAGAGCGCGAGAAGATTCTGGAGACGCTGCGGGACGTCCACGCCGGGACCGCGGTCGCGCGAGGCAAGCGCGCGCCGCTGTCGCACGACCACTACAGAGTCGGGTACAACCCGCTCGCGGCGGCTGCGGAGGCGAAGCGTCGCGCGGAGGCGGCGGCGTGCGTGTCCTCGGGCCCCACGCGCGCGGAGCAGGCGCGACGCGCGCGACGGAAGGAGATCAAGCGCGCGGAGATGGAGGACAAGCAGAGGATGAAGGACGCGATGCGTGAAGAGGCGGCGGCGACGGCGGCGGCGAAGGCGAGGGGCGGCGTGTGCTGCGACCCGCGCAAGATGTCCTCGTCCAAGACGAAGGATCCGTCCGCGTCGCAGTTCGACCTCGGGCCGTACGGCAAGCAGAAGACGGAGACGACGACGTACCAGTCGCAGTGCGGCAACCTCAGCGCCATCCTAGACGAGATCAAGCGCCCGGACCCGGCGCTGAAGACTGCAGACAACCCGAAGACGCGGCTCACCCCGGCGGTCGGCGCGGTGCAGTGGCTGGGCGTCGAGGAGCCCCGCAGGGTGTACCCCGTGCCGTTGCACCACATCAGGCGCGCGCCCACGGAAGAGGAGGGGTTCAGGAGAGGGAACAGCACGATGCGGCAGTCGTACCAGCCGCGGAGTCGGAAGGACATGGCGGCGCAGGCCAAGTCGCAGAGGGCGACGGCGGCGGCGAGCAAGACGATGCGGAGCGCGTCGACGATTCCGCTCGGGCCGACGGGGCACATGGACCACCCGCGGCATCGGAAGCAGACGGGGTACGAGAGGGATTACTCGTGGAGGGGCGCCGGCGCGGCGGAGGACGCGGGCGCGGGCGCGGTGGTCGCGGCGAGTTTGTAGGTAGTCTCTTCTGATGGAAGAAGAGTTTGTCTGATTAAGTTTCACCTAACAAAAGTTCATCGGTCAGTTGAAAAGGGGCGCGATCAAATGTTGAAACCGAGGGATGGGTGAAATGTTTGTTAATAACGCATACGCGCCTCGGAATTTCTGTCCAGACGATAATTTGACATTCGACAGTCCATCACATCGCGCGCGCCCCCCGGGCGCCCTGCCGAAATGGCTCCGAACAACGCGCTCGCGGAGCTCAAGCGCTCGCGCAAGCTCCGTAAGAGCGCGACGCCCGCGAAGACGACGCCGCCTCCGGGCGCGACGACCGTGCTCGACGCGGGAACCGTCGAGGATCGAGGCGCGGGAATCTCGGTCGGCGACGCGTCGGGCGCGGCGAACGAGGCCGAGGTCGTCGCGCGCGAGATCGCGTCGTTCCTCCGCTCCGACGCGCGGCTCGGTCTCCGCAGCGAGATCCGCGCGTTCTTCACCGTGTGGACGTTCATCACGCGCCTGCCCGGGCCGACGTGGGTGGACCATCACCCCGGGTTCCTCATGTTAGGCGCGTTCTATACACTGGTCCCCATACGACCGCGTTCGCGTGGTGAACGCCGTTCCTTAATGACTTTTGCCGGCGTCTCTCTCCTCCCACTCCTCGCTTTCAATCCCCGCCCTCGACGCCTTTCAACTTTAACTGACGCCTTTCAACTCCACCCCGACATTCGCTTGTATGGAACGACCCTTAGGCACCGCGTACTTCCCGCTCGCGGGCGCGCTCGTCGGCGCGTGGGTCGCCGCCTTCTTCGACGCCGCCGTCGCCATCGGGCTCCCGCTCCCCGTCTCCGCCGCGTTCAGCACCGCGGCGTCGTTCTGGCTCACGGGATGCTTCCACGAGGACGGCCTCGCGGACGCGACAGACGGCATCGGCGGCGGGTGGAGCCGGAAACAGATCCTACGCATCATGACGGACACGCGACTGGGGACCTACGGCTGCGCGTCGCTGACGACGTACGTCATCGCGAAGGTGGCCCTCCTCGCCGCGTGCGGCGCGTCGTCGTACGGCTACGAGTACGACGGGGGGTCATCAAATCCGCTATCAGGGTCCCTGTCCCTAACCGGCGCGGGGCCGGCGTTGGTGCTCGGCCACGCGCTCGCGCGTTGGACCGCGCCGTATCTGATTCGCACGCGCGCGTACGTCGACGAGGGCGGCCCCAAGTACAAGTACTACTCGTTCATGCTCCGGGCGCGGTCGCTCGTGGGGTGGGCGCGGGTCGCGGTCGCGGGCGCGACGGCGCTCGCGGTCGCGGCGGCGGTCGTCGGGGTTCAGACGGCGTGCGTTTTGTTTTTGGTCGTGTGGACGTTCGCGGAGGCGGCGGGGAGGTACGGAGAGTATCTGCTCGGGGGCGTCATGGGGGACTACCTCGGCGCGACGATATGCATCGCGGAGCTGCTCGTGCTCGCGATGGTGGTGATGGTTCAAAACGCTCAGAACGCGGGCGTTTACGCGTCGATCGTTAAGGCTGGGGGGATACTGAAGTCGTTCGCGGAGGAGCGCGCGGCGGCGGCGGCGGCGGCGGCGGCGGCGCCGAAGAAGGGTTTATCGCGGCTGTTCAACCTCTTCGCTTCGAAACCGCCGCCGAGGGTGGCGGCGGCGACCGCGCGCGCGTTCCTTCGCGAGACGTTCGTGGACGGCGACAGCGGCGCGCGGTGGGCCGCGATCGCGAGGTTCGTCGCGCTGCTCCTGGCCACGTACGCGTGGTGCAAACGCGTCGGGCATCCGGACGTGTTCGTTCGCGCCAACGCGGTGGCGGCGGCGGATGCGGCCGAGGAGGAGGAGGAGGAGGACGACGATCTAGACAAGGAGACGGCGCTCACGGAATCCGAGGACGAGAGAGACGAGTTCTCGCGCGGGCGCTCGAGGACCGTCCGCGCGGCCGTCGCCGCCGCCGCGCCGGCCGCGTCGTCGGCGACGCCGTCGCCGTCGCGGTCGTCGTTCGGCGCCGGCGCCTTCGACGACGCGACGCGACAGTCGCTCGCGGGCCCGTTCGCCGCGTTGGAGCTGCACACGCCGCCGGTGCGCCGCGGCGTCGCCGCCGCGCTCGCGGCGGCCGCGGAGCACGCCAACGCCAACGCCAACGCCAACGCGACGCGCGTTACGACCGAGACGCAGACGCTGAACGAGCGCGAGTCCGCGGAGGTGGCGTGCGCGTCCCCGGTGGCGTCGTTTGAAAAACGCGCCGCCGCCGCGCGCGCCTACCTCGACGCGCTCGCGAAACCCGTCGGCTCGTTGGGCACTATCGAGGCGTGGGCGTCGAGGCTCGCGGCGCTTCAGCGCACGATGAACGTCAAGGTGGACGCGATCGCGTGCCTCATCTTCGCCGCGGATCACGGCACCGCGGCGTCGAGAGAGGAGGGCGGCGAGAGTTGCTCCGCGTATCCCCGATCCGTCACGCGGAGCGTCCTGGAAGGCATCGAGAAGGGCGTCGCCGGCGCGTGCGTCATCGCGCGGTGCAACGGTGTGTCGCTGCGCGTCGTCGACGTCGGCGTCGCGGGCGCCAACTTCCCGCGCGACGGACGCGTCGTGCGGGTGTCGAGCCGGAAGCTGATCGGCGGGACGGCGTGCTTCACGCGGCGACCGGCGATGCACTCGGAGACGGCAGATCGGCTCGTGCGCGTCGGCCGCGACGCGTTCATTCAGTACGTCCTCACGGAGACCAACGCCGACGCGGTGTGCCTCGGGGAGGTCGGCATCGGGAACACGACGGCGGCGTCCGCGCTGATCTGCGCGCTGACGGGGGCGTCGCCGCACGACGTGTGCCGCGGCGGCGCGCGCGCGGGGCGCGACCTCGACGAAGACGCCGTGCGGAATAAGATTGACGTCGTGGAGCGCGCGTTGCGGCTGCACGCGGCGTCGATGCGGACCGCGGGCGCCGCGCTCGCGAAGCTCGGCGGCGCGGAGATCGCCGCGCTCGTCGGCGCGATCCTCGAGGCGAGCGAGAGGGACGTCCCCGTCCTCGTCGACGGGTTCGTCGTCACCGCCGCGGCGCTCGTCGCCGCGGCCATCTCGCCGGCGGCGTGTCGCGTGATGTTTTTCGCGAGCAAGTCCGGGGACGAGACCGGGCAGGGCGCGGCGATGGCGAAGGTGCGGGCGATCGCGAGGGAGAACGGGATCGACATTCAGGAGGGGCCCGCGCTGTCCATGGGGTTGAGGATGGGGGAGGGGTCCGGCGCGATGCTCGCGGCGCCGATTTTGCGCTCCGCCGCCGAGGTTTTGAATCGGATGGGGACGATCAAAGAGTTGCTGTCGTCGGACGCGGGTGGCGGCGGGGGAGGGACGCCGAGGGAGAGCGAGCGCACGCCGACGTCGTCGTCGAACATGACGACGCAGACGCCGACGCGAGGGAAGCGATCGAAGTCGTTCTTAGCGTCGCTCGACGACACGACGTCGTCCTCCGACGGCGAGGAGGAGGAGGAGGACGACGATGACGACGACGACGACGACCGCGGGCTGGCGAGCGAAAAGTCCGTGGAGTACGAGCAAGTCATGCGCGCGCTCAGTCCCTGAGTTCAGTGCGATTTATATTATTATAAGACCCGAAAGTACAACTTAAGGTTCACGGTATCGGCTCGTCCCTCACGACGTCTTGCAAGTCTCTTTGTGCGACGGCCAGTCCGCGCGCTGACACTCCTTCCCGCAGTAATACGTTTTTCGACACCCCCCGCACGCTCTCCACGAGACGTCTCGCGCGTCGCACCGACCGCACGTGCGCACTTTCGCGCCTGTCTTCGCGTCCGCGTTTGCGTTTTTTTCGTTTTCTTTGCCATCCGCCGAGCCGCCGGCGCCGCGCGTCTTCTTCGGCTTCGCCTTAAGCTGGTCGGGTCTCGCGTTCGAATTCGAGTCTCGCCTCGTCGCTCGCTGCGCGTCCTCCGGCGTCTTGAAAGGAAAACATATGCTGCTCGAACCAATGGCGGCAGTGTACTCGTCGGCGGGCAGCGTGAACTTCATCTCGAGGTGGTCGATCGTCGAGCAGAAGCAACCGACTTGCTCCCACACCCGCTTGCACGTGGAGCGATGCGTGCGAAGGGCAGCCTTCAGGCACGCGACGCCGCAGAAGGCCTCGCCGCACATCGCGCACTCGGAGAAGCACGGCGTCTTGCACTTGTCGCACGGTCGTTTCATCACCGGTCCGTCCGGCATCGAGAAGTCCATGCCGTTCGCGATGATGTCGTTCGAGTATCGCTTCACGAACGACTCCTTGGTGTGCGTCGCGTCCATGTCTGCTGCGCCGACGCTGGATGCGACGAGCCCGGCCCACCCCGCCGTCCTCGCGCACGCTTCGTTCCACTCGCGCGTCGTCGCGCGCTTCTCGCCGAGCGTCACGGAAAGCGCCGCCGCGTTCGCGTTGAACGCCGACCACCGTTGGTCGAGTCGCTTCTGATTCGCGGCGTCCGCGCGAAAGAGGCGCGCCATTTGCGAGATCCCGGGGACGGCTTCGTCGGACTTTCGCAAGACGTCAGCGTAGACGTCGTCGTCGCGGATCCATCGCGGCGAGTGAGGCCACAGCGGAGGGACCCCGCCGAACGCTTTCAGCGCGTCGCCGTAATTCTCCTCCATGTCCACGGCGAGGGCGGCTCGGACGGAGTGACCGTCGCGATCGCTCGAATGATCTGAACGGCTTCCTCGGACCTGTCGACGAATAAACGAACGACAGAAATTTCGAACGACCGTCGGTCCGCGCGCGGCTGGGGGCTTCCCTCGACCGTCGCGCGCGCGTAGACGAGCGATGACTTCACGTACGCAGACCTACGGTATAATAAGATAGCTAAATCTACGTGATGAATAAGGTAAATCACGCGCGGCGCCGCGACCGGCGTCACTCCGCGACGGCGACGGCGATCCCCCCCCGCTCGCCGCCGCCGCCGCCGCCGCCGTCGTCCGACGCGTCCAGCATCTCGCGGAATAACGCGCTCCGCCGCCGTCTTCGATGCGCGCCGAGCGCGACCGCGTGCGACTCGTCCCTCACGAGCCGCAGCAGCACCATCCCCGGGTCGAGGTTCTGCTTCGCTCCGGCGACGTCCTCCGCGGCGCCCGCGCGCACGCGCACGGCGGCGAACCCGTCGCCGTTCTCCCCGGCGGCGGCGGGGACGTACACGGACTCTTCGCCGCTGAGACGACCCTTGGACAACGACGCGAGCGCGACGCGCGGACGCGTCGAGTCGCCGCTCGCGCGCGCGTCTTGGCCCCCGCCGACGCCGACTCCGACTCCTTGCAAGTTCACGATCTCGACGTTCCGCGCGCGCAGCGCCTCCGCCGCGGCCGCGAGCTGCGCCTTCCCACCGTCGATCAGAAGCAAGTCCGGGAGCGGTTTCGATCGAACGCTCCCGACGCGCTTGTACACGGCGGCGTAGATCGCCGCGGGGTCGTCCCCCGGCGCGATGTCGCCGCCGCCTGTTCCGGTGTTCTTGAGCTCGTACCGACGGTGCCCCGCGTTGTCCGCCCTGCCGTCGACGAAGGACACGACGGACGCGGCGGTGGACGACCCGGCGAGGTGGGAGACGTCCACGCCCTCGATCGTGCGAATCGCGACGTCGGACGATGACGACGACGACGCGGCGTCGGACGCGATCGGAAGTCGAAGAACGCGCGCGAGGCCTCGGCTCGCGGCGACGACGTTCGCGGTGCGTCGCGCGGATTCGACCGCGTTCGCGCGCGCGAGCGACGCGAGCGACGTGGGAAGGCCGGGAGGGAGGTCGATCCCGTGCTTGACGTACCTCCTCGGCTGCTTATTAGTCTTCGAATTCAGCGGCGGCGGCGTTCCGGACGCGTCGGCGTCGGCGGCGGCGGCGGCGGCGGCGGCGGCGCGAACGACGCGCTCCAACCCGCTCGGGTCCGGCAGCGCGTGCGGCGTGTAGATCGCGTCGGGTACGTCCCGCGCGTTCAAAACGCTCGCACCCTCGCCGTTATCGACGTTGTAGTACGCCTCGAGCGCTCTCTGCGCGGCTTCGCCGAGGACAACCTCCATCGCGACGCGCTCGTCGTCGTCGTCGTCGTCGTCTAATCCGAGCGCGTCGGCTTCCTCCTCCTCCTCCGCCTCCTCTCCCTCGCCGATCCACGCGACGCGCGCGCCGGCGGCGTCGACGACGCTATCCTCCCTCCCCTTCGCGCGTCGCGGTCGCGTCCCCGCGTCCCCGCGTCCCCGCGTCCCCGCGTCCCCGCGTCCCCGCGTCCCCGGCAACGCGACGTCGGCGGTCAACATCCCCGCGATGGTCCCGTCGCGTATCCGCACGATCTGCACCGCGCAGTGCTCCCCCTCGGAGGCGGCGGCGACGACGTCCACGCGCAGCGCGCTCCCTCTGCTGTCCTCCGCGAGCAGCGCGCTCAAAGCGCCCATCGCGGCGTCGCCCGGCGCGGCCGCCGCGCGAATCGACGCCGCGGCGGCGCGCTCGTCTCGCGCGTCGAGCGTCGTCGCGGCGTCTTCCGCGGCTTGGCCGCCGTCGAGCGCCGCGGCGGCGAACGTCGCCGCCTCTCGGAGCGACGCGACCGCGTCGTCGTCGCCGTGGCGCGCGCGGAACGCGAGCGAGCGGAGCGAAAGCGCGCGCTCGAGGTCCCCGAGCGATCGCATGGCGTCCGCGCGCGTCGGACGGAGCCACGCGCGGACGCCGCCGGGATTCGAACCGCCGACGCCGACGCCGCCGACGGCGGCGGCGACGACGCCGGGCGAGACGCGCCCGCCGACGCCGTCGAGACCGAGTCGGTTCCGGTGCGATGGGGGCGCCGCCACAACGTTGTTCTTCACATCGCCGCCGCCGCCGCCCGCCAAATTCGCCGTCGTCGTCGCTCTCTCCGCCGCGACCGACCCCGCGTCGACGACGAAAAACCTCGGCACCTCGTCCGAAATCGTCGCCACTATGAGCGCCGCGTCCGGCCTCGGCGCGTGCTTCAACAGCACGTTCAACGGCGGTTTAAAGCGCTCGATCAGCCGCGCCTCGAGCGCGAGCGCGTCGCTCTCGCCGCCCGGGGTCAACACGTTGTCTACGCTTCGCGCCTTCGCCGCGAGCGTGCGGTGACGCGGCGAACGTTCGAGCAACGCGGGGGATAAGTACCCGCGCGTTCTGTCGCGTAAATTTTTCGCCTTGCCGACGTAGAGCACCTCGCCGTCCTCCGCGAGCCAGCGGTATATCCCCGTCTTCGCGGGCATGTCCGCGACCGCGCGGCGCAGGGATTCGACGTGGTCGATCGCGTGGCCGTGCGCGGCGAGGACGTCCTCCGCGGCGCGGCGCGCAGCCCGCGGCGCAGCGAACGCGTCATTCTCGTCCGACACGTTCGAATATTCCGACACGTTCTGTGTGTCCGACGTTTCCACCACGGCGTCGGACGACGACGGCGCCGCGAACAGCGCGGCGGTGAACTCCCGCTCCGTGAACCGGTCCCCGAGCGCGGCCCACGCGGCGGCGGGCCCGGAGACGCTCGCGGTGGACTCCAGCTTGGCCCGCGCGGACGCCGCGGCGGCGGCTTTTGCCGCGTCCGCCGCCGCCGTCGCGCCCGCCCGACGCATCCGCCACTTCTTCAGCGCGGCCTCGACCTCTTCGTCGGTCGGACGTTCGAACAACGCTCCGTTCGCGCCGCCCGCGCGCGCGTTCGCGACGACCGCGGCGTGCGCTTTCGCCTCCGCGGCTTGCGTGATCTCCCCTTTCGTCGCCGCGATTTCGTCGGACATGACTTCGAACAAACTCAGCGACGCGCTCGACGACCCGGCGACCGCGTTCTTGGGCGTTATCCCGTGCTTCGCGTTGTGCGCGCTCTGCTTCGCGCGGCGTCTGTCGATCTCGTCGATCGCCTCCGTCATCGCCTCCGTGTACGGCTCGTCCGCGAAGAAGTAGCACTCCCCGCGCGCGTTTCGAGCCGCGCGGCCGTGCATCTGAATCAACGACCGCGAGCTTCGCATGAACCCAGGGACCCCCGCGTCGAGCACCGCGACCAGGCTCACCTGCGGGAGGTCCAAGCCCTCGCGCAGGAGCTGCGCGCCGACGAGGACGTCGATCTCGCCCTGCTGCAACCTCTGCAGCTTCTTCGCGCGCTGCGGCGCGGTGAGTTCGCTGTGCAGCCAATCCGCGCGCGCGCCGCCGAGGCAGTTGAGGTATCCGGCGAGGTCCTCGCAGTCCGCCTTCGTGAGCGCGCAGACGAGGGACGCTTCCCCGCGCGCGGCGCGCTCGCGGACGAGGCGCGCGATCTCGGGGAGCTGCTTCGCGCGCGGGAGGACCGTGACCGGGGGGTCGAGGACGCCGCTCGGGCGGACGACCATGTCGACCATGGAGTGCGACAACGACGACGACGGCGGCGGCGGCGGCGGCGGCGGCGGCGGCGGCGGCGGCGGCGACGACGACGAGAGCACCGCGACCTCGCCGCTCGGCATCACCCGGATCTCTCGTCTCGCCACGTCAACGGACGCTTCTGAATCTGAAGACGATTCCGATTCCGATTCACCCCCGCCGCCGCACCACGCCTCCTCGATCGCCCCCGGGGTCGCGCTCACGAGCAACGCGCGCGGGACCCGCTCCCAAAACTCGTCGAACGTTAGCGGGCGGTTATCCAACGCCGATGGCAGCCTGTACCCTCCGGCGACGAGCCCGAGCTTCCTCGACCGGTCCCCGCCGTGCATCGCCTTGAGCTGAGGGAGCATGACGTGCGACTCGTCCGCGACGAGGAGCCAATCGCGCTTCGGCTTCGAATCGCCGCCGCCGAACGCGCCGCCGGCTTCGGCCGTCGTCGAAAAGTTGAAATAATCCAACAGCGTCACCGGCGGCGCGCCCTCGTCCCTCCCGCCGAGATGCCGGCTGTAGTGCTCCGCGCCAGGGCACCACCCGAGCTCGCGCAGAAGCCCGACGTCCGCCTTTGTGCGCTGCTCGAGACGGTCCGCCTCGATCTGAAGCCCGTTCGCGCGGAGCTCCGCGGACCGCGCGCGCATCTCAGCCTTGATCGCCTCGGCGGCGACGGCGAGGCGCTCGGGCGGGGTGATGTGATGCTGCCGCGGCCAGATCGTGACGCGGTCGGGAGGCGGTGGCAGCGGCTCGCCGTCCGCGGCGGCGCTCACGAAATCCCCTCGTCGCGTCCCTCGCGTCGCTGTCTTCTTCTTCTTCTTCTTCCCCGCGACGGCCACGTCAGCTTCCACGTCAGCTTCCACGTAAGAAGCATCAGCGTCGTACGCGCTCCGCATGCGTCCGAACCCGACCAGCGACCCGTCCGGCGCGACGTCCATCTCCACCGGCGCCTCCTCGTACGGCGGCCACACCGCTATCCGCCGCGCGCCGTCCACGTCAGCGTCTGCCTCGCCCTGCCACGCCCACTGCCCGCGCGACACGCCGTCCCACCGCGCGTCTTTCGTCTCCTCGTACAGGAGCGACTCCGTGAGCCGCCTGGCGACCGCGTCTTGACCCGCGACGCCGAGTCCCGGTACCCCGCGTTCGAAACACAGCCGCGCGTCGACGTAATCGCTCGGCATCCCCATCCCGTAGAGACACGACACGGACGCGACGACGACGACGTCGTCGCTCTCCAGCAGCGCCTTCGTCGCCCTGTGCCTGAGCGCCTCGAGGTCCTTATCGACCGCGCTCCGCTTCTCGACATACCGCCCGCGCGAGTACGACTCCGGGACGTACAGCGAAAAGTGCGACACGAACAGCTCCACGTGACGACTGTCGCGGAGATACGCGCGGAGCTCGCGCGCCACCTGCGCGGCGAGCGTCTTGTTCGGGACGACGACCAGCGTCGGAATTGGTTTGGGTTGCGACGCGATGACGTTGGCGACGACGAAGGTCTTGCCCGTGCCGGTCGCGCCGCGCAGGCACGTGAAGCGGCGCCGCTCGTCGTGGACGAGTCGCGCGCAGTCTGCGATCGCGGCGGGCTGATCGCCCGCGGGCGCGAACGGCGCGCGCACGGAGGAGGAGGAGGACGCGGGCGGATCCGCGGGCGGCGACGAGGACGACGCCGCCGCCGCGACGTCGTCGTCGCCTCCTCGCAGCGCCGCGGTCGCGCGTCCGCGCCAAGGAGGACCGAGGAGGTCGCCCCCGCGACCTCCCGCGAGACGACGACGATGATGATTTTGCATCTGTTGTTGGCGCGCGATCGTCGCGAGCGATCGCTCTGGTGGGGCGACCCATCGCTGCGCGGACGACGCGCGGCGGCGCCCGCGCGCGACCGCGTCCGCGAGCGCGCGATTCAGTCGGCGCATGTTGCCGTTGCCGTGCGTGTTGTTCGCGCGTCCGCACGCGCTCATTCGCCCTGGACGCGCGACGCCGACTGCCGCGCGCGTCGTTGTCGTCGACGTCGACTCCAGAAGTGCCGATCGGATCTTCCAGGTTCTGTTTCCCGCGTTTTCATCGGAGGTGTCTGGTTGAATGGTATCGGCGATGGCGACGGCCAGTTCGGCTTCGCCCGCTCGCCGCCGCCGACGCGCGCACACCCGCGGCGCACGACCGCACCGCATCACGCCCCCGCCGCCGCCGACTCGACGAACATGTCCGCGTTCGCCGTCGCGTCCTCGGCCGCGCGCGCCGCGCCGCCGCGCCGCGCCGCCGCCGCCGCCGCCGCGAAGCCTCGCGGCGCGAGCGCCGTCGTCAAGCCTCTCGGCGGCGCGCGGCGATCGGCCGTCGCGACGCGCGCGAAGGACGACTTCCAACCGGAGACGGACCTCGAGCTGAGCGACCTCACCGCCATCTCCCCCATCGACGGGAGGTACGGCGCGAAGGTGAAGGTGCTGAGGGCGTGCTTCTCCGAGTACGCGCTCGTTCGCGCGCGCGTCATCGTCGAGGTGCGATGGCTTCAAAAGCTCGCGTCCATCCCGCAGATCGCCGAGGTGCCCCCTCTCAGCGACGAGGCGAACCAATTCCTCGAGGACTTCCTCGCGAACTTCTCCCCCGCGGACGCCGCGGAGGTCAAGAAGGTGGAGCGAACGACGAACCACGACGTCAAGGCGGTCGAGTACGTCATCAAAGACCGGATCGCTTCGAACCCGGAGCTCCACGCCGTCACCGAGTTCGTCCACTTCGCGTGCACGTCCGAGGACATCAACAACCTCTCCCACGCGCTCATGCTGCGCTCCGGGATCGCCGCGACGACGCCGCTGATGGACGACATCATCTCGAAGATCGCGGAGATGGCGGAGACGGAGGCGGCGACGCCGATGATGAGCCGGACGCACGGGCAGCCCGCGTCGCCGACGACGCTCGGGAAGGAGTTCGCCAACGTCGCGTACAGGCGCGTTCTAGTATCACACCGGTCCCCGTACGACCGCGTTCGCGTGGTGAACGCCGATCCTTAAGGACTTTCTCTCCCAGCGATTATCTCCGCCCATCACCCCTCGCTTTCAATCCCGACACACCTCGACGCCTTTCAACTCCGCTTCTGACGCCTTTCAACTCAACCCCGACGTCGCTTCGTATTTGAACGGCCCGCAGGCTCGCGCGGCAGCGGAAACAGGTGGACGCGGTGCCGCTGTACGGCAAGATGGCCGGCGCGGTGGGGTGTTACAACGCGCACATGTCCGCGTACCCGGACGTGGACTGGCAGAAGGTCGCGGAGGAGTTCGTGACGGATTTGGGTCTGACGTGGCAGCCGTACGTGACGCAGATCGAGCCGCACGATTACATGGCGGAGCTCTTCTCCGCGGTGTCGCGGTTTAACACCATCGTCCTGGACCTCGATCGAGACATCTGGAGTTACATCTCCATCGGGTACTTCAAGCAGAAGACGATCGCGGGCGAGGTCGGCAGCAGCACGATGCCGCACAAGGTAAACCCGATCGACTTCGAGAACAGCGAGGGGAACGTCGGACTCGCGAACGCGATGTTCGAACACCTGGGCGCCAAGCTCCCAGTGTCGCGGTGGCAGCGCGACCTCACCGACTCCACGGTGTTGCGCAACCTCGGCACCGGGTTCGGGTACTCCATGATCGCGTACCAGAGCACGCTGCGGGGTTTATCGAAGCTCGAGACGAACGCGGACGCGATGGCGGCGGATTTGGACCGGAACTGGGAGGTGCTCGCGGAGCCGATTCAGACGGTGATGCGCAGGCACGGAGTGGAGAAGCCGTACGAGAAGCTCAAGGAGCTGACGCGCGGGCGACGCGTCGACCGCGACGGGATGCGCGAGTTCGTGGAGACGCTGGAGATCCCGGACGAGTCCAAGGCGCGGTTGATGGATCTCACCCCGGCGACGTACATCGGAAACGCGGTCGCGCAGGCGAAGGACATCCTCGCGCGAGTCAAGGCGCTGTGATGATGATTTGGTGACTGTGATTTATTTCGGAAGACGTGCGCGTCGACGTACAGTATACGACTCTTATAAACCGACCAAACGAATGCGTTATGTATACATTCGCTTCCCGCGTCTACAGTCATCACACGAACTGCGACGCGGAGTCGTAGGTCCGGAAGCTGTCCAGCATCCTCCCCAACGTCGCTCTCTCCGCGGCGTACGCGCGGTCCGGCGCCGACACCACGAACGCGAACAGCCGCCCCGTGTTGTCCACCGTGATTTTCACCCCGTAACTGCTCCCCGTCGCGCCGCCGGAGATGTCGAACGACGCGTACTCCCGCGCGTCCGCGCCGCTCTTCGTCACGCTCCGCTTGATCTCCCCCGTGGTGATCGCCTCCTGGAGCTTCGCGTCCGCGCCCGCGATCGCGTTCAAGGCTTTGTCCGTGAGGTCGAACGCGGCGCCGTCCTCTCCCGCGCGGTTGAGCGTCAGGCACACGGCTCGCACCGCGCCCCTGGACCCGGACTTGACCCACCGCGAGTCCTGCCCGCCCGCGCCTTTCTCCACCTTGGACGGCGCCTCCTCGACCCAGTCGCTCGGGACGTCGTACGAGTACTTCGCCTTATCCGGGGTGGTTCCGCCGAGATAGCCGTACGTCGCGGGCGGCGACGCGGCGCCGTAGAAGGTGGCGAACGTGACCGGGCCGGACGACGCGTCGCCGGCGGAGCCGGCGTCGACGCCGTACGCCGCGAGCGCGGGGTTCGCGCGCGCGAGGGCGGGGAGGATCGCGGCG
>MDSW01019403.1_pt1 | contig 27400 bp, 43 predicted proteins | sample 811171 | NCBI WGS metagenome assembly MDSW01 (sample SAMN05326641, study PRJNA326480) | marine metagenome | isolation source: seawater | place: Atlantic Ocean: North West | collected 2012 | reverse complement strand
GTTGTCCGATAGCACCTAAACCTCGACCAGCAGTTTGTGCTGCTTGTTGAGCTAATCCAAAACCTTTGGACCTAATACCTCCAATAGCTTCTGCTAATCCTCTACCTAGAGCTCTATTTCTTTCGGACTCCATTAATCTGCCGCGTGAACCACCAAATGCTCCAGAACGCACTGCTTTAAATCTATCACCAATACTAGCTATGTCAGACCTTTCTGTTAAGTCCCTAATAGTTTGTTCCACCACGTCTTGTTCAAAAGGATTGTAAAAAGCACTAGCGGCACCGGGCGCAAATAATCCTGCTGCTGCGCCGAGTGCACCTGCGCCTGCGCCTAGAGTGTTAAATCCCTGTTGTGCCATGTTTGCGCCAGTTTGTAAAAAAGGTTGAAAGCCACCTAAACCACTGGCCAATGCTCTTGCTTGTAGCTCTAATGGATCAAGTCCAGCTATTTGTTGCACTGGAATAGGTGTAGGTTGAGAAGCTAAATCAAAAGCAGATTCTAAAAACCCACGACGCATTTTTTGTGCATAAGGATCTTCAAAATTTACAACGGTATTTGGGTTTAGTACAGCCATTATGCCATCTGCTCCGCTTCTTTCATTAGTTTATATAAATTCCTTGCGCCAAGCACTCTAGTCGCTGGTCGCGTCATCACAAATTCACCAGGCTCTAAAAATGCTGGTGTGATATCGCCTGGCCCATCGTCGTCCATTCTATTAGGATTAATCTTACCTCCAGCTTCTAAACCCATAATACCACCAGCTTCCGCAGTGGTTATCGGTGTGCTTTTAGGCATGCTTTCAGGGTCTATGTTTGCATATTGTTGTCCTTGTATTAAAGCTGGTTGTAAATTACCTATGCGATAATTTTGATTGTCTAAAGCAGCAACCATTTCAGGAGTATATCCAAAAGCTGCAGTTCCTGTTGGGATTAGCTCTGATGGATCTTTAGGAGAAGGTCTTTTTAATAAATTTCTAAGCACAATTAAATTAGCTAAAGTGCTTAAACCACCCCCTCCAAAGAAGCCTCCGCCCTGAGTTTGCATACCTCCGCCCTGAGTTTGTCCTCCAAAAATTGTATTTAAAATATTTGGTATTCCAGAAGTATTTGCTCCGGGGTTTATACCACCCGTATTTAAAGGGCCACCAAAAAAATTACCAACACTTTTACTAAGATTACCTAACAATCCAACTTTGTCTTGTCCGGGTAATATATACTCTCCAACATTTCTAAAAATATTCCCAACATTTCCTCTTAAACTGTCAAGACCTCCTGTGCTTTTACCCATAGTTAATAATTGAAGAGGGTTGGCCTTGCCTCTTGCTACATCAGCAACAGTCATTGCTTTATTTAAAACTCCTGCCACAGTTCCAATAGGACCTGGAACAAATTGCAAAACAGGTGCTGCTTTACGTGCTACTTTTTTTACGCTTTTAAATACTTTTTTTAAAAAACCAAACTCTGGCATACCTGTGATTGGGTTGATAGACATACCTTCGCCAACGGTATACTCATTAGGATCTAGTCCTACTTGTTGCATTTCTTGAAATAAACGAGCTCTAGTTTCTGGGCTAATTACAGGCGGCACTACCATCTCTCCGGCAGCAACGTGAGCCATGTATGAGTCTTCGTCTCTGCCTAATGTTGCTATGCCTGTGCCACTATTGTCTATTTTATTCATACCATGTAAATTTTACTCTATATATGTTAAATGTTTTAAGGATTTTCTGCACTACTTTTTAGCCAAAAAACCAATAAATATCTATCACCAGACTGAACGGGTAGTCCTCTGTGCATGTGTGTAAAACTAGGGAATAGCATAGCATTTCCTATAGGCAAAGGGTAGATAGTGCCTCTTTTAAAAAATTCAGTGCCTCCTCCTTCATATTCACCAGTATTTAAAGGCACAACCATACTTATATCAGCGTCAGCGTCGTGATGCCAAGCGCCTTGTTTTTTATCTTTTAAATTGTAATTAGCTATTTGTATGTTGCCTGTTGTTACATGACGATTCCAAATGTTTAAAAAAATAGGGTTGACTACGCTCTCTACCACAGTCATTAACGAATCAAATAACTCGGGACAATGTTCATTAAATACTATCTCGGGTATTTGTCGTAGTACATCTTCTTGTGGGTTAGGACTGAAATCAATCGTTTGTTCCATGTGTTTTACTTCATCGAGCAAGACGTCACAAAATTTTTTTGAGAACAAAGGTAAAGTGTAAACGTCAGGTACAGGTTCTTTTATGATTGCATCTAAAGGAGTTTTTTCTAAGTCCTTGGTCCCTAGCTCTTCGTAGAAGGTTATGATATTGCCTAACGAAGCTTTGGTTCTTTCTAAGGTATCTGGTTCTATAAACCAATCAGCAGGATATTTTAGTAATAAGTTTTTAAACTCATACACTAGTTGTTCCTGCTAACACCTTTCATCTTTTCGTAAGAACGTAGTCCTCCAAGGCCAAGCATACCCATAAGAATTGTACTAAGTTGTGAAAAATCAAAGCTAGGTAGCTCGGTATTGACTCCTGCTAATACTAAAACAAAACCTAGTATGGGTGAGATTACAAAATGATATGCTAGTGCTACCCCGCAGGTCCACCCTACAAAGGGACGCCAACCTGCAACAAACATACTCTTGTGTGCTGCTTCTTGTTTATTTATTTCTATCTGCGCTAAATTAGCTGAATGAAAAGCGGTCTTGAGCTCATGGTCTAATTTAGCCTTCAGATCCTTATCAGCCACAAATTTGTCAAGCACATTGCCAGCTACGCCTACTATTGATTCAATCATTATTCCTCATACAAGTTGTTGAAAGTTATACTAGGGTCTAAATAACTTTCATGTTCTTCAGCAGAGTGAGTCCATTGTGAAGGAGTAAAGTCGGGTGCACCCTGACCTGTAACCCATAACGCTGGACTAGTAGCCCTAACTCTATTATTAGGCAAAGCAACAAAGTTACCTTTCCACTTGCCTTCTTCGGTTATATATAATACGTGTGATTGTTTGTGTTGGGCAGGATCGTCAGCAATATCTGAGTCGGTGTAGTCTACAGTGAACAAATATTTACCTTGATAAAAATCACCACCTATCTTGCAAAGCCAAGGACTTGAGCTAACTCGATCCATAACTATAGTGCTATGTGTTCTTGATTCGCAGTCCCAAGGTTGAGCTAAATGATCTTCCATAGGTTCAGGCCATTCTTCTACAGGTATGTCTGCTATCAAAGCTTGAATAGGCATCCGTGCCCACATGGCGCCACCATGCACGTTTTTATCAGGATCGTCTTCTTCACAACCAGTAAAGACTACTTGGAAGCTTAACGATCTATCGGGGATGGTGTTTACTGCAATAGCCAACGCATGAAGGTACTCGCCATGATAGTCTTCGTGATTCGCTGTAAACTCTTTTCTTACCCAACACTTAAAGTGGGGTATGTTACTAAGTAGAAAAGCCACTAATTATTTTCTTTTCTTTCCGCCTTTTTTCTTGTACTTAGTTTTTTTCATAGCGGTAACTTTGCCGCCTTTTTTCATGTACTTAGTTTTTTTGTGACCTGGCATCTTGTCTCCTTGTTTTTGTATTAATTTTAGTCATTGGAGGAAGCTTAACTGTATCCAAAGGATCTAGTGGTAAAGTTTCTCCAATAACACTTTTCTTTGTTTTGCCAAACATAGTTAGTCTATTTTACTACCAGCGGGTACTATTTTACCACCTTTTCTTTTAACCATATCTTCGGCAAGAACTCTAGATAAGTTCATGCCTATACGAAAAGGTTTGCCATCATACTCGCCCACCACGTCAAATTTCATTCCTGTAGTCATAACTAGCTCCGTTAAGATGATCTGTAACCACCACCTCTTTTTTTATAAGTTCTTACCAACCAAGCATTAGCATAAGCTGAAGGGTAAACCTTAAATTTACGTTTAGCTTCTGCTTTTACCCTAGAATATAAAGCTGGATTGGTTGGCTTAGAACCGCTCTTGCTTTTTGTTTTTCTTGATTTTCTTTTTGTTGCGGCCATTTAACACCTCCATCTGCGTCTTGCTTGCCTTAATCTAGAATTAGGATTTTTTGCTGCTTTAGGGAACTTTTTCATTTGCCCCGCTGATCTAGCACAAAATGACTTTCTTCTAGCTTTCTCTTTTTTAGTTAAACCTTTTTTCTTTGTAACTGCTGTTTTTAATTTTGAACCTGGATTCTCTCGACGATATCTAGCCACTCCGGCTTTGGTCATACCAGCACCTTTTTTAGTGGGCCTAAAATATTTTTTAGTCTTTGGCGGTTGCTTGTCTCTATTTCTACGCATAAGTTGTTTTCTTTCTACGGTCTGACATTACCACACCACAGCCTTTGTGATTACGTTTTTTGTATTTTTTAGTGGTTTTACCCAGTTGCGCTCTAGAAATAGCCATTAGACAAATGTTTTAACGTTGGTCGGTTTGCCTCCTACTCCTTGTTTTTTAGCGCGTTTCCTTGAAACGGCTGATCTAATTTGAGCTTTTGACATACGTGCTGCTTTTGCTTTAGGCACACACTTTGGATATTTTCTTTTGCGATCAGATTTAAGTTTTGTTCTACCACATTTTTTAAAGCCACCACCCTTTTTAGGTGCGCCTATGTCCACCCAATCTTCTTGAAACCATTTTTTAAGTCCAGTGCTCATTAAACTATTCTATAATTTTTGCCATCGAAAGTCATGGCTACTTTACGGTTTGCTCTACCCACACAATGTTCGCACACATAAGATACATGCACCCAACCACTACGAGGATCAGTGCCGTCATAATATTCTAAAATAATTTGATCGTATTCTAAATTGTCTTTTATGTAAGTAAATAAGTCATAGTTGTCCACCGTAGGTATTTCTATATCTACAGCTTGTCCTAAACAGTGTTGGCTTTTAGCAGAACCACCTATGGCTTTGTTTAAAGTTTCGCAACGATAGCCACTATTAGGAGTAAAAGGTACTTTGTAATAATCACGTAAAGGCTGTACTACAGAAACACACAAACATTTTAAACTTTTAAAAATTTCTTTATCAGTAACAGAATTATCAATATTTTTTCTAGTAGCAGTTTGACTCTTAGTAAATTCTCTAAGAGTAAAATTATTACTTAGTTTTGTATCGTTGTTCCAACTTTTTTTAAACATTATGAAATAGTAACACTAATAGTACCTAAGCCAGCAGTCATACTAGGACTAAACCTAACTTTGGTTCCTATAACAGTAAGTATAGCAAAAGGTTCGCTAATATCAGCAAAGCCCACACCATCAAATACTTGTAGTGAATTAGTAGTAGTATTAAAAATAATCGTGCCTGGATTAAATACAGATTTGTCTCGCTCTGTAGTAGTAAATTGTTCTGTGTTGATAGGATCAAACTCACCTAAATTTATTTCTAAAATTCTAATTAACCTATTAAATAAATCTGGGGTTACTTCATTAATAGCTAAAGGCAAACTAGTATTTAATAGCTTAGCCATTACCTTCTACCGTCAGTTCTAATATCGTAACGTGTTGCCCCTAATCGCCAACCCACTCCTAAATTACCAGTATCACCATCATTAGAGTTCACTCTAAGCACTGCTTGCCTACCTCTAGCTCTAATGTGTCCTTGTTGAGTAGCAGGACTTACCGTAGAAGTTTGTCCAGAACTTAAAGTATCTCCAGGGAAGTTTCTAGTCTTTGTTACAATATTTACATTAGAAGCTGTATCATCGTCTAAAAATTTTACATCTGGCACAACTCGACGCAAGAAAGAAAAACTTTCACCATCACCAATATCAAAATCTCCTGACTCAATAAAGACATTTGTCATTTCAGAGCCATCGTCGTCAAAACCAAACTCGTGTTGAAATAAATAATTACTACCAGCAGCTTGTGGATAGTTTTCTATATTAGAATCTAACCAAGCAGTTCTATTTAATTGTCCGTAGTACCATACTTGTTCTTGATAATTATAGATAACATAACGATCTATTTCTGTTGCACTTGCAGAAGGATAGAACCAACCTACCTCTGAGTGTTTATTATTACTAAATCCGTGTATTTTAAAAGCTTGAGTTTCATTAATATCACTAAAGACATAATTTCTTACTGCACAAGGTAGTTGTTTAACCGTACCACTATATATGTAAAAAGAATCGTAACCCATAAAGTACACACCATTAGGCGCCGTTACAGCTGCTTTTGGCCCAATCAATCCTGTATTTTCATTAATTAAATTTATTCCAAAAGTAAAAGGTGGACCAATAAATTGCATGCTGTACATGGCACTATCAGTGAAAACTATAATCTCTTGTCTTGCTTTTACAGCACCAATAATTTTAGAACCAGAAGATAGTCTTAGCTCTCCAGCTGTGTTAGTGGTCAACGTTTCAAACTCTAAAGGATTTTCTTGATCGCTAAAAGCTATAAGCATTGGATCTATTTCACCCGTTCTATCTCCAGTTGTGCTAAGTGGATCGCAACCAAAAACTATTAAATGTCTGTCTATCTCTGAAGTTAAAACTTGTAGCCCAACCGTTGGTACTTTGTTAGCACCAGTTTGAGTGTGTAGCTCACTAGCTCTAGTTGAGGTAGTATTATTTTCAACCCAACGATATATACCTCCACCTCTAGCATTAATAATTAAATCCTCACCATAATTATCGTGAGTCCAAATTCTTAAATTAGTTGTTGCAGTTTCTACCCCAGCACTTGCAGCTTCACCCCAACCATTAAAATCATTAGCACTATCTGCATTGCCTGTAACTAATTGCACAGTAGCACCATCACTATGCGCTGCAGCTGTGCTTCCTTGTACGCCACGAGTACAACTACTAAGAGTATTTGTGGACACAGATCCTATAGTAATTAATTCTTCGCCTATCAAAATAGTGTCACTAGCCACAAATCCAGTGGCATCAGTTAAAATAATAGTGGTGTCTGAATTAGAGATACCGCCCGAATCATTTAAAGTTGTAGTTAAAGCGCCGTCTGTATTACCGCCCCAAAGACCTGCACCCCAACCCGTAGCAGGAACCACTGTATCTAGACCAGTGTTTATTTGATAAACACCATCAGTGCCCGAGCCACTATTACCAGTATCACTACTGTTAGCACTTACAGTGCTACCGGAAGTATCTTTAGCAGTAATCGTATAAGTATTACCATCAATAATACTTACTATTTGATACTCTTGATTTAGAACAGAAGCAGTAATTAAACCTCCTAAAGTAGCTGCTCCAGAAATAGTAACAAAATCATTTGCCACTGCTCCATGAGCATTATCGGTTACTGTTAAAGTAGAAGAACCATTAGTAGCAGCAAAGGTTATAGAGTTGGTGCTAGTTTTTCTAATTGGCGTAATATCATTAAACGCGTTGTTATTTTCAACGACATAGTATTTTAAGTGTGTGCCTACTCCTAAATATTTTGTCCCTGCTAAAGAAACAAAATTATGTAGTGCTCTAGCAGTGCCTTGATAAGTAGCTGAGATTAATTTTTGCCAGCCACCAAATTTTTCTGGTCTACCCGCACGAAATCTAATTAGATTGCAGTCAAACCAAGCAGGCTCGTTGTCATAAGCCGTGCCCTCTCGATTTATTCCAGGTTTAAAAACATATTTTTGTAGTGCCATTTTTTCATTTTACACGAAAAAATAAATTAGAAGAGAGTGATTTTTAACATGAACCCAGTAATTGTTAGCATGATTGTGCCAAAAAATACCAAGCCTCCTCTAATACTTTTGTTGATAGATTTTACTTCTATTTCGATACCGTCTAGTCTACGCCAGTTTTCACGCCAACGTTGCTCACACGCTGCCTCATGTGAGCTTAGTCTTTTATCTACCTCGGTGACGGTTGCTTTTGCCATTTTACTAAACTAGACCACCTTTTTTCATGAAGCCCATTTTATTTCGCACTTTCTTTGGTAGGTTAGGCAAGCCTTTATTTCCTTCTGGAACAGGTTTTAGGACTTTGCCCCCACCTTCTAACTTTTGTATGTCCTCTACTAGACCGCCTTTTTTATAGCGGACTCGACCACCTTTCATCATTTTGACGATCCCGCCTTTTTCCATTCTAGCGATGGCTCCCATGTCTTCATCGCCCATACTTTTTCTTTTGTGCCTTGGCATAACTACCTCCTAATCTTTTTTCAAGGATTTTAAAAATGTGACGGCAGCAGAAACTGTTGTAGTTATCTTCTCCCACCACGTTGGTTTGAAATATTTGATAATAAAAAGGACCGCGATGATTCCTAAAATAATTGATAATACGTCCATAATTACCTCATTTAATTTGTATCAAAGGATTACTGGAATTATCCTGCTTGTCCTCTATCTTGTCTACTTTTTTAAATAAAATGTCTAGCTCTGCACGTAAAGCTTTTATCTCTCCACGTAAGATTATGACATCTTGTGTCAAAGCATTGTCCGCAGCTTCTAAAGCTTTTAACTGCGGTGTGTAAGAAACACCAGATTTTTGTTCTACCATTTCTAAACGAGCTACGTAACCCGCGCCGGCATAACCAAATCCTGCTATGGTGCTGACCAAAGCTGCTAACGCTATCACCTGTCCTAATCTATTCTTTATCCAGTCCATATTATAAATTTGGTTGTGTAGCTTTCATTTTAACAAGATTTTGATAATTTGCATCAAACAATTTAGTATAGCCTAAATTGTTATCAAATATTTCAATGCCAGTGTAAATAGTTTTAGGATCGTACCAAACCAATTGATTTGGTATTTCTAAATTTTTATAAGCATCAAAGCCAGGCACATAATTTATAAAATCAATGAGACTATCTTCGTTACCATATTCGTTGTTTGCGGTAACTCTTTCTTCTATAACTCCTTGAGCTTGTTCTTGTAAATTTTGCGCTACAATCTCATCTGCAATAGTATCTGCTTCTGAGCGTACCTCTAAGTCCATGGTCCCTGTTTCTTCGACACTAGTAGAAGTATCTGTAACGGTGGCTGTCGTCACTGTGGTAGTCTCTGTTTCAACTTGAGCAACGTTCATGGTTGAATCCATAGTGCTAATGTTTAAATTAAAGTTACTGTCCACACTAGTTTGACTTCCAGTGCTACCACCAGTTGAGTGCACATCAGTTCCCGCAGTTGTACCACTGACACTATTAGCAGCAGTGCTAATCGTTTGTGCTACTACATCTAATTGAGTTTGAGTGATACCTGACTCTTCGTCAATTTTACCAATGGCAACAGCTTCTACTTCAACTTCTGCCACCTCTTCTATTTCTTCTCTAACTTCAACTATCACCTCTTCTATTTCTTCAAACTCTGGTTCAAAGTATTCTTCAATCTCTTCAAACTCTTCAACAAATATTTCTTCAATAATCTCTTCTCGCATCGGTTCTTCTTCAATACGTAAACTTAACTCAAAAGGTTGTTCAAAAGGATTAAGTGCAATCAGGTCTACGGGCAGTTCAGGATAAAGCTCTGGCAGTGGATCTAAAAATATTTCTTCCTGACGAAAAGGACTTTCAATAAATACTGGTTCAAAGAAAGTTTCTTCGACAAAGATTGGCTCAAAGAATACTTCTTCTTCGTAAAAGAAAACTTCTGGTTCTTCAATAAAGGTGCCCGTGGCCATAAGTTCTTGTTCATCGACAAAACCATAGTCAAATTCTTCTTCCATAACAAAGTAACTAATATCTTGTTCAAATCTATAGCCTGGACAAAAAGGTGCATATTGTGGATCGAGAGCACACTGTTGATCGTCAAATGCTTCCCAGTAACCAGGACAGCTAGTATCGTTGAGTGGATTAGAACAATCTGTGGCGTTCCCTGAACTGACTCCATATAAACTACCACCATTTTCTAGTTGAGTATTCATTGAAGAATTATTCCAATTTTGATTAACACAAGTAGAACTATTAGTTGTGCCTTTACCACATTGATCATGGTAGTAATAAGTATAAAGCTCATTAGTGTCACCTTGTTCACCGATCAACACATCATGATTAATTATATTTAAACCACCATACCTAAATTCAAAACTATCGTCTGATTTCCATAAAATAACCTCAAAAGAATTATCGGTATTGCCTCTGTTGTATTCTCGTAAGTCATACCAACCAAACACACTTTTGTCAGTAAAATTTTTAGCTAATACTTTTGAACCATTGTCTCGTATTAAGTCAGTCCAAAAAGGGTATAGAGTATAAGTTATCTCAGGTAATGGATCAGGCGTGTAGTCATTGCAATAGCCACCCGACGAACCAAAATGTAGACAACCATTAGTAGCCATTCTAGCCGTGGTAAAATCTACGCCATAAAAAGTAAAAGTAAAATCTAAATTAAAAACAGAAGATACTCGATCATCTCCTGCACCTAAATTATGAGAGGTAGCAATATCATTTGTTTTTAAATCAAATAACGGTTGGTTATTTTCGTAAATATAATTGGCAGAAAGAAAACTGCTAAATAATAAACTAAGACTGACTAAATTCTTTTTCACAAGTACGAGCGCTTTTACGTTTACCTTTATGCTTGCCACTTGTATGTATAGTGCCTCTGCATTGTTCAATAAAGAAAGCTAATTCTTTTTCATAAGTAGGCATTTCTTTTTTGTTCTGAGTCCAAGCGACTTTAGCCTCTTCACCTATCAAACCCTTGTAAGGACAAGGAGTACCAGCATTTTGCATGGCTTCAAAAACTCTAGCGTCTTGGCAAAGAATTGAAACAGCAGCAACTTTCATACCCGTGTCGTATAAATATTTAGAAAGTTTTAGTCGTTCACAGTTTTCATCACGTACTGATTTACCTCCAGACAAACCAAATAGCTGGCCTTGAAAAGCTCCTGACACTCCAGTGGTACAAAGATCCTGTGAATAAGACATGATGCTAGGTGCGATAGCAGAAGCTGGTGGCGAAGTAATATCTTGTTCTATCTTTTGTGTAGAGTTAGACGTGTTGTTATTAGTATTCGTTGTTGTATTAGTGTTTGTATTTACGTTTTGATTATTAGTGTTTACTTCAGAAGTGCTGGTGCTAGTATTGGTATTAGTCGAAGTATTAGTATTTACGTTGGTATTATTGTTAGTCACATTTTGAGTAGCAGTAGAATTAACAGTGCTAGTGCTAGTATTGATGCTAGTGCTTGAACTGGTGTTGGTATTTGTATTAGTAGAGACATTGGTATTAGTGTTGTTATTGGTATTCGTATTAGTGTTGGTATTGTTATTAGTGTTGTTATTGGTATTAGTATTAGTGGTCGTGGTTGTATTAGTAGTCTCCAAACTATTGCCTTCACAGTATTGTGTGCCCATGGTGCAATCACCTGTTTGTGCAGCAGTTGCAGACATAGATAACAGAAAAAGAGCCAACGCCCCAACTAATTTTTTCATAAAAAAATTATACTACAGCTAGACTTATTTTGTAAAAGTCAACCTTTTATTATCATGCAGTTCTCTTCCACATATAAACAACTACTGAAGGCTGCACAACGTCAACAGTAAAAGCAGTAGCGCTACCTAAATCAGTACCACTACTATTAAATATTTCATCAGTGGTTAAAGGAGCACGCGTGGTTGAGTTACCATTTGTATCACAGTAAGTATTAATTGTGAAACTATCAGTGGTTAATCCTTGACCGCTTGAATAACTTACACAGTCTTTGTTTGGCGCTCCGTGTGCGTGTGGCGGTAAATTAGTATCGGTAAGAGTAATGCTATCGGTTTCAGCACCAGGAGTTGCTCCAACCGTGCCAAAAGTTCCAGAAGAAGCTTTACCAACCGGCACTTTACCTTCACCAAAAGCTTCCCATGTTCCAAAACCTAATAGACTGCTTGGATTAGTAGCGTCACTAGCATTTATATAAATAGAGCCTACTGGATAAACCGCAGCTAAAGTAGTTTTTGCGTCTAATTGAGTTTGTATAGCAGAACTCACACCGTCCAATGCTTGAAACTCTGTGTTGCTTACATTACCGTTTGCTATTTTAGCAGCGTCAATCGCAGCTCCAGAGGCAACGCTAGCATCTACCACAGCGTTTGAAGCTAGTTGATCCGCGCCAACAGCATCGTCAGCAATCATGGCTTGTTCAACTGCATCGTTAGCAATAGTTATTGCACCACTACTAGCTAAGGTAGCATCGCCAGATAAAGCCACTGGATTATAATTCGTACCGTCGGCCACTAAAAGATGTCCTGCGGTATTGGTGCCCATGGTAATGTCATCTCCACTGACCGTTAAATCTCCACTAACAGTTAGATCACTAGATACTTTAAAATTGCCAGCAACACTTAAATCTGTAAACAAGTCATAAACTGCTGCTCCAGATCCAGCTCCATCAGTAGCTATAACTTTTACTTCACCATTAGCGATGGTTACATTTGCTCCACTGCCTTGAGAAAGAGTAATTGATTGACTGCCAGTGGTAGCATTTTCAATGATCCAAACTTTGGAAACTGTATTGGGAGCTAGTGTTAAAGTTCTAGTAGCGCTTAAAGTAGCTGAAGAAGTTACTTTTAAATATAATTTTCTGACTTCGTCAGTGCTACCATCAGCAATGGTTTCAGTAGCGTCGGCATCAGAGCTAAAACAATCTTTAGTGCCACGAGCAAAAGCTTCTGCAATTAACTCTAAATTAGTATTTGTTGAAGTGCCCCAGGTTCCTGATTCGTCACCTGTGCTAATTTCTTTTAGTCTTAAATCATTAACGTAAGTTGCCATGTATTACCTCTATGCCACTTCTTCCCAATTAGGAGTTTGAGTTTCAGAAACAGCAGACCACCCAGGAGTTTGTGTTTCGGTTATATTACTATAATTTGGTGTTTGTGTGTCATCAATTTTAAACCAAATTAAAGTTTCTCCAACTTCACCTGTGGCTGTTAAAGCGGTGAGAGCTACTTTGGCTTTAGCTAAAGTAGTTACAGAACCTAAGCTAGTAGTGCCAACAACACCAGACAAAGTGAACTTGGCATTGTGATGAACTGTTGAAGTCCCTAACGCTGAAGTAGCAACTAAAGTAGATAAAGTAACACTTGCTTCGGCATCTGTGGTCACTGATACCGAGCCAACGGTCCCAAGTAAACTTGGTAAGGTAGCAACTGCTTGCGCATTTACTCCTACTCCTGCTACAGCAGAAGTTGCATTTTGACCAGTTACAGAAACATTTGCCTCTGCATCTACAGTTATAGAGCCTAGTGCACTAGTTGCACTTACTCCATCAAAAGTTGCTTCAGAGCCAACGCTGCCTAAATCCGCAAAAGGAGCTTGAGCAAACGCGACTATACCAAGCACGTTACTCCTCTACGATTTTAACTTTTTTTTCTGTCTCTGAATTTGTTTGCTCTAATGATGTCTTTAAATTATTTTCAAACACTATTAGTGAGGCAGTGGCTACATCAAGAGCTTTTTGAGACTCCGCTTTTTTTATCCCCTGTTCAGTAATTAATTCTAGTAAATACTTTTGCTGACTGGTTAAATCAGCAATCTTATAGTCTTTACCGTTTATTTTAATATTATCGTCCATAGTTAATTATATCTTACATTGATCGTGTCAACCAAAAAACTAATAAATATCTTTTCCCTGAAGTTATAGATAATCCTTTATGTTTGGTTATATAACTTGGAAAAATTATAGCAGAACCTACAGGCAACGGTTTTATTACCCCGCCTTTAAATTCTGTACCTCCTCCTTCAAACTCTTTTTCATTTAAAGAAACTAAAACCGATACGTCGCAAAGGTCTGTGTGTTCTTGACCCACCCATTCTTTATTATATTTTGTTACATGAACACTGCCCCCAGTTACAGGTGTATCAAAACATTTAGTAAAAAAAGCATTACCAAAAGCGCAAACTCTTTCTAATAAATGTTTTGATAATTCAGGGCATATATTTTTAAGTTTTAATTCTGGACTTCTTACACTTATATGTTCTTGTTTGTTTCCTTCATAATTAAAATTTTTTTCAATACATTTAATTTCTGTTAAAAGTTCGTTACAAAAATCTTTATCTAAAAAAGGTAAAGTGTAGACCATATCAAAATGTTTGGTATATTTTATTGGTTCTTTATAAGTGGTGCTTACATAATAATCTAGATCCATCATTTCAGAATCATAAGATAATAATTTTTTATTTTTTAAATTGTGTTTATCGCCAACAGGGTCCATCAATCCAAGCTACCAAACTTTTTCTTATACCTTTTGTAACTGGTTCTACTTTATGCGTCATAAACGAAGGAAATATTAAAACCGCACCTTTTTGTTTTAAAAGTCGTCTATCAGGTCTAGTGCTTACAAAAGCAGTATCAAAAACAAAGTCCCCTCCTTCATATTCATTAGGATCTGATAATTGTATTGTCAAACTTAATTTTCTATCTATAAGTTTTTCTGATTCTAAAAAACAATCCTGGTGCATAGTATAAAACCCTTCATCTTCTGCATGATATTCTGTGTATTGTATGTCAGACAACCTTGATAAATTTACACCAAAAGCATTAGTGTTTGCTTGATAAAAAAAGTTTGTGCAAAGAGCATATATATTTTCATGCTCAGGATTTAAAGCATTTAAAAAACTAGTTTTTGATCTTCTTGTACTAGAATCTGTTATAGGACGTGCACCAGTTCCTACTTGCGCTTCTTCTAGCTTCAACTTATTTGTTACTTCTAAGATTTTTTCTAAAACCTCATCACTAACTCCTTTCTCCCAAAGCTGCCAAGAACTGTTCATAACACACCTAAATAATATAAAACAGGACCATAAGGTATTTTTGTACCAAACAAATAATTAATTAACCCTATTCCTCCGTTTATTATAATAATTTTTGTACCAATAACTATGAACACAATCCAAATTAAAGTTTTAATTAAACCATTAGCTAAATAGTAGTTTTTTATTTTAGTCAGTATTGGAAAGTTCCAATTTATATTTTTGGTAATATTCATTATAAATTTTAGGTTTTTTGATGTTAAATTTTTTTCTTAATTTATTTACATCTTCTTCAATAAATTCAAGTGGTCCATAATAAACAAAACTATTATTTATTTGTTTTGCTAACCGCAAACATTCTAACCATGCTTTAAAAGGCAACCAACTCTTAGTTTCTTTAACTACTTTTAACATACCGAAAAACCCTACTAAATGTGCTTGATATAAATTAAAACATTTTGCGGTTATGGTTTGCAATAGAGCTTCTCCTAACGTATCGGTATTATAGCCAGTTAGTATATGCCAATTATCGTGAGTTAAAAGTATATGTCTTGAACAGTTTGCTCTTATTTCTTCTGCAAAAGAAGAATAAGCACCTTTAAATTTATTTGCTTCTTCTTGTGAAAATCTTTGATTGTATAAATCTTCAATACCATATTCTTTAACAATTTTATAATAACCTGCACCTATAGTATTTTTTGGTAAACTTTTAAGATAATTAAAATCCATAAGTTTAGGAATAACTACTGACTCTATATATTCTGGATCATTGTGTTTACGGCCCCAACAAACATCTCTTCCTTTTTTAGTCCTACGATTTTTTAAAGTCATCATTGGACCAAAAGGTATATTAAGTTCTCTATACAAACTTAATATGTAACTAATCCTTATTTCACCATTCTCATCTTTAGTTTCTGGTTTGAGATCATTACCTTCGCCAAACTCTGTTAGAAGAAAATTTATACTTTTACCTATTGCTATAGGGTTCCACATTATTTCGATACCACCACTATTCTAATATCTCTACTATCAATATTTTTTATGTTTATCGAATTACTTGTTAGTTTTTTATAAGTGTTTTCTGCTATAGCAACACCATTAACCTCACATGCTCCACTAAAAATTACGTAATCCAATATACCTTGTTTTGTTAAAGTAGACGTTTGTCCTATAGGTATATCTAAAATACCTAGAGAATAATTAGCATTGTTTGTAATAACACATAAATATCTAGTGTCGTCTTGTAATGCTTCTAGTATTCCTTTACATATTAGTTGGTATTTTACTTGTGTAGAAGTCAAAGTAGTAAAAGGACAATCATAGGTATAAGTAAAACCATATTTTTTATTAGCTATAGCGTCATCTAAATCAGTAGCTACATAATTTGAAGAATTTTTTAACATATCATCTTTATTAAGTTCTTCTAATTGTTCTAAATCTTCTTTTGTAATATTAATTTCATCCTCCCAATACCAACTATGTGAAGCACTGCCTTTTAAAATCACCCATTTTATAGGCAATGAAAATAATTTATTATTTTCATGTATTGTGTGTAATGTTGGGTTTGGTATATCTACTAATTCTCTTGTTGCAACAGTACCTTTATCACCTGTAACTACTGTAATCATTAAGTCATCTTCAACTTTAAGACTTGTCATGTTTGTAAACCCTTTAATTAAAGTCATATTTCACCAACATCTGTTGCATCAATATATGGATGCACCGTGGTTTCTTTTACGACAAAAGAGGTAACTTCGTTATAGTGTAATTTATCTAAAACTTTTTCAGAAGCAGCTTCATCTACCTCTCCCTTACTATCTAGTATTGCAGGCATTTCCCAATAATGTTCGTCTGCATAATGTTTACCAACTTTTTTTACACCATTATCTGTTTTATGTACTAAAGCCATGTTTAATTACAGTCAAAAGTAACATCTCTTGTTGATTGAGGACCAAAAGGTGAACTTCCCCATGACCAGGTATGAAAAGTATTACTAACCGCATTGTAAGTTGCCGCACTTCTTTGATAGGTGCGAACGCCAGCATCTGTTATAAATTTAAAAGCATCTGTATCATTGTTCATATCTGAATCTGATGGTGTTGGGTTTAAAGTTACATTAAACGACACTGCAGAGGGCGGGTCTCCTTTTGCAGCTTGTGGTTGTAAATAATTAAGTTCTGATAGTGTGCTACTTTTCATAACTCTACCGTTGTCAGGTGTGGTATCTGATATGACTGGAGCGGGTGCTCCTGACCCAAGAATTGATTGTCCTGCAACCGTGCCTCCAACAATAGGTCTACCAGCTTGAGTAAAATTAACACTTGTAGTCCAAAATTCACTAGTGTTCTCGGCTCCTCGAAAATCCTCTACGCTTATTGCTCCAGAAGTTGGTACACCATTGGGTGCAAAAATTCCTAAATTTGCTTTTACTAAAGATCCACCAGAATAATATTCATTTAGTGAAATAGGATTGCTCCCTCCCATCTCCGATTGTATTTGTGAAAAACTAACTGAATTAGGTGCTGCTGGAATCGCCATTTTCTAATTTCTCTACTTTATTATTTAATTCTTTTATAGCCTCAATTAATAATGGGACAAGTTTTTCATACCAAACTGTTAAGTATTTATCATCTATAGGTGCTTTTGTTACTACTTCTGGTAATACTTCTAACACTTCTTTTGCGTTGACACCAACCTGTCTCCCTTCATTATTATAACCTAAAGATTTAGCTAATTCATTTTCTTTAAAATAATACCCATTTAATTGCATAACTTTATTTAAAGCATCATCTATTTTCCCTAAAAAGTCTTTAAAAGCTGGATCTGAATAAAACGCAGTGATGTTATTAGTTGCTCTTATTTCTCCAGTCGTGCCAGAAGCTGCTGTACCTGCGCCTAAACTGTTAAGTTGCGTATTAGAAGAAGTGCTTATTCCTGCTCCCGTAGGGCCAGTTGGTCCAGTTGGTCCAGTTGGTCCAGTAGGACCAGTTGGTCCAGTAGGACCTGCACTTCCGTCTGAACCATCACTACCTGCAGGACCTGTTGGACCTGCAGGACCGGTAGGACCTGTTGGACCTGTAGCTCCATCACTACCTGCTGATCCACTGGGACCACTTGGACCTGTCGGTCCTGTTGGACCAGTTGGTCCTTGAAGAGCAACATTTGCAATAGTTCCTTTTTTGATTGCAGAAGCAGATACATCGTAAACTGCTATCAAATCAGAACTTTGAAAACTTGTTTCAGTCGCTTGTCCATTAACAACATCACCTATGAATTGTGTTGCTGTCACTGAGCTATTAAAGGTAGTGTCACCATCTTGGTCTATTGTTAATACAGTGTTTGTTGTGCTACCACCAGAACCATTATTTTTTGGAACTCCAAAAGTCATAGTTCCGTTAAAACTGTTAGTACCATTTTCTGTAAGTTTTATAAAACCTATAGCATCAGGTGAACCAGAATGTCCAAAGCCAAAATTTAATATTGCAGTATTTGCTGTACTTGAATCATGTGTTGAAGCATCAATTAAAAGAGTAGAAGAAGTACCGCCTGATATAGTTGCTACACCACTTGCGTCTTTAAAAAGTGTTTTACTAGCAGGCAAAGTACAGAATACATCTTTAGTGCCAGAAGAAAAATCAACTGCGGAATCAGAGTTAGAACTACTAAGAATAGTAGTCCTGGATAAAGTATCGGGGGAAGCGTCGGTAACGGTACCAAGGCCTACTTCAAACTCAGCTGCACTTTGATGCACGATAGCATAGTAGACGGTATTGCCGTCACCTATACCAGTAACAAAAGTTTCAAAGTTGGTAGCAGCGCCAGCTAGGTTTAGAGTACCCGTACCTGTGGTGGTAGTGGTTTCTTTTACTCTATCGTTAAGGACAAGAGCCATGCTCTCCTCCTTATGCTATTCTAATAATAGCTGTGCTTGCTGCTGCAGCTGGAAACACGATTGTAAAATCACCAGCAGTAGATGTTTTGTCTCCACCAAAATCAATAGTAGCTACAGATTTATTACTGTCAGATGAATTATAAATCATGCAACCTCTAGCTGTAATAGTGGCTGTGCCAAAAGTTAAATCTGCAAAGTCTGTGAAACCTGTGGTTCCACCAGTTGTAGGATCTACTCTAGTTAAAGTGCCACCGCCGGAAGTATAGTTAGTACCACTAGCTTGACCAGTAGTAGTAAAAGCAGTAGTCGTGGCTCCTAAAGTAGCTGAACTTGTGTATAAAGCTAGTTTAAAAGTATCACCACCAGAGTTTTTAAAGTTGTGTACCGCTTCAAGTAACTCTTTCTTGAAACTAGTTGTAAGTGTCGATGATATTGCCATGTTTATATCCTTTTTATAATTTTAGCCAAGTCTTCATCGCCGCCTTTTATCAGCTCTTGAATCAAACTAGCTTTGTATGATTTTATAGCATTTTTTATGTAAATTAAACAAACTTGATAAATTAAATCTCGATAAGCTTTTGCTTGTTCAATAACGTGTGGTTCATAGTCTCCAGAAGCTTGCACTAATTTTTCTGTTAAACGCTCTGCCCAAAACTCTGGTGGATGTCCACCAAAGTTAGCTGTTTTTGCTTCTACTATACCTAATTCTGGCAATCCACCAGGAGTTATTTCGTCTACCATTTGTTTGGCTCCACTGGTTTTAAATGTTCATCGTGACGACCAATCAAAATTTGTTCCTCTGTAACCTTTTTTTCAAAAGCACTTTGCTTTTGCACAGTTAAAACTCCATCTTTTAAAACAGGAAGTAAAGGATCGTCTAGTCTATGATAGCCGTAAAGCTTTTCATTTAAAGGTATCGAGGTATCTAACAGTTCGCTACTGGAAGCAACTTCTATCTGCATACCTACCTCTGAACATTTGCATAACCAAAACTCTACGCAAGCTCTACCTGCTTCAGCAAAATGTAAATTACCTTTATATGAAAAATCTATACCAAATAATTTTAAACAGCCTACTTGATTCCAAAGTGCAAAAGCAATCGCATATGCTACTGTGTTGTTTAAATAATGACAGTTTAAATCTTTGACTATCTCTGCAATAGGATACTCCATTAAATTTTCATTACAGCGTTCGTCATCTACACAAGTATAAATAGGCTTGTCGTGTTTTAATAAAAGTTTACGCATACCTTCAGTTTGACCGCCAGCATTATCGGTATCCAAAAACCTAGCAGGTGGATCCATCATAAAAACTCTGTCGTGATAAATTACTGAAGCCACATTGTTTATAGCCCAAACCTCATCAAAATGTTGACTGTGTGATTTAGCTAAATTGTATTCTAATTGACTGGATCCTAGTCCAACGATGCCTACTGTCTTCCCCTTTAATTTTTTTATCGGCTTCACTTACGCCCCTAGATTTATGTCACATTTGAACGCAATGAATCATATCTGTATTCATCACGTCTACCTCTTGCCTCTGCTCTATTTTTCAATCGTTCTATTTCTTGCATAAATCTATTTTCATACAAGGCCATGATATCTTGATCTCCTTTTAAAAAAGTATATGCCTCTACTAAAGTTCCATATAAAAGCGCGTTTCTAGCATTAGTAGATAACCAAGTTCCAGTGGTATCTGTAACTAAACTATTTGGTTTATGTAGATAAGTTAGTTCAACAGAATAATTTGTGTCAGGTACAGGAGCTACTAATAAAGTAGAGCCGTCATCAGCAGCGGTTGGTAATTCTTTATCATAATCTGCGTAATACTTTGGCAGTCCTCGTAACGAAGAATCAGCTATATCTTTGCTATATTCCTGCATAAAACTAGAATGTTTTTTTGAAAGATAATGATAGTCACTATTACCATCTATAACTGCTAAAGAAATACTTAAAACAAAATCTGTTGGGCAAGTTAAAAATCTATTGCCTGTAGTCACATTACCTGAAACTGTTTTTTTAAAAAAATCAGACTGCACTAATTCAAAGATTCTGTCCTCTGCTGATTTTATAAAATCGTTTAACGAAGCTACAAAAGTAGTTTCAGAACTTTCTACAAAGTTTTCTACTAAAGTTTTTAATTCAGTTAAGGTCATGTTGTGATTGTAACATCTCCAACAGATGCTGTTAATTTGTTTCCTAAAATGATCCTGCCGATAGGATCGTTATTAGTTGTCACCCTGCCTTGTCCCACTTCAAAATCAGTATTAGGTCTAGGATCACGTAGAGCTTCGGCATCGACTGGTTGATGTCTTGGTTGCAGTTGTGGATGTTTTGGATCATATTGATCGGGTCCTACTAACAGACCATCCCAAGTTTTTCGCATGTCTTTTAGTCGATAGCGAAACCCTGATATGTCACAAATGCCATAGGCATTTTTGTTAGAAGCATAACTCATGCTTTCCTCTGTTTTCTAATGGCTTCTTTGCCTTTTTTAAAAATACTTACCACTTGATTTTTACCCATAACTTTAGCACGTTGTTCACCTACTGTGAGTATTTGTATTTTACGTGCAAAAGGTTTCTTAATTTTTTTTACTTTTGCTACGGTAGCTCTAGCATCTGCTGGGGTAGCAAATTTTATTTTTACTGTATCTTTAGGATTCTCATCAGTATATAACCTACGTCCTGAACCCTTTGGTTTTTTACCCGTACCTTTTTTTGGATCTCTTTTCTTTGGCATTAAATGATAGTTCTTCCAGGCACGAATCTTGAACTAACACTATCTATGTCTTCGAAAGCAGCTCGATCAAACTCTTCGTCATATACCTGTTTTAATAAAGCTATCTTTTCTGGAGCTCTCTTCATCGCTACGTAGTAAGCTAGTCCAGATACTAAGCAAGGTATAAACCTAAATACTACTTCCATGTTATTAGTGTAATCTCCAACATCTTGAATCCTAGTCAACGCATTGTATTTAATTACATCGGTAGAGTTTTCTGGTGTTGGAAATAATTTAATTACTGGAGTAGTTTGTCTATCCAGAAAGAATTGTGTCGGTCTAGCTTGTTGAGTTTTAGTTGGAGTAAATAAATACTCTGATCTACCTATCCTTTCTAATTGAAGATCCGTGCTATTCCTAGTAATTACTGCTTCAGTGATGTCTATTAAATCTGTGTCTAAACTATACGAGCTTGTGCCTTTTGTTGTAGTAAAAGTTCTTTCAGCTATAGTCCACTGATTCAGACCACGATTAGCCCAGTCAGCCATCATTATATTTAATGATCTTCTAGCCGAATCTAAGTCGTAGCCTGTTCTCAGCTCTAAACCACAACGTTCAAAAGCTTCTTCGATTAACTCGTCGATGCTTAAATCAAACGCAGTAGTTCCAGATGTTGCCATATCTATTAATAGTTTTTATGCAGAACCAGAATAATTGAATAAGCGTCTCCACTACTAGCACTGACTGTGGTGAAATCTATGTCACCAGTTACGCCAGAACCTGCATTATTAGGTATGCTACCGAATAAATCATAGTATTCATCACCAGTGCTATCTGCAGGTAAAGGTATGGCTAGTACGTTTGTTGAAGCATCAAATTCGATATCAACACCCATACCTCTGCACGCCCAGTAAATTCTTGCGATAGAAACTGAAGTGCAGGCATTACCTTGACTATCTGCAGCTAACGCTGAAACATCTACTTTTTTAACTGAAGCTTCGCCTGTTCCATCTGATTCATTAGTAAACTTCAAGACGGCAGTTTTATTACCATCTTGAATAGTTTGACTTGTTACTGTATCAGCCATGTCTTACTCCTGATTATGCGTCAGCGAATGGTGTAACTATAGTGCCTGAGCCTAAAATTATACCTTCGACAGCGTATTTAGCCGAAGCGATAGCAGTGACTTTAACAATACTACCAGCTAGTCCACCTTTAGTAGAACCATTCATAGTAATAACATCATTAGATGCACCAGAGATAAATGTTTTACCTGTAGCGTCATCTTTACCTGTGTATAGGCCACCAACAAATTTGTCAGTACCATCAGTTAAGATATCCATGTCAGTTGCTGCTGTTTCTACTACAAAGAAGAAACTAGCTCCTAAATTATTTAATTGATTAGGGTCATCATCTCTGCCAGGAGCAGTTGCTACAATACTAGGTAAAGTAAATTTACCATCTGCATCGTTAGTCGTTAGAATCTTACCCGCATGTGCATCCACTGTTAAAGTAGTGTCTGCAGTTAAACTGACCACATTAGCGTTACCTGCAGTGATAATTCCTGCAAGCGATCTAATTGGTCCACTAAAAGTTGATTTTGCCATAATTCCCTCCAAGAGAATAAGTTCTATCATCTTGGCTTGTCTGCTAGGTCAGTTGATAGAACAAATTAAAATAATCCTAGTAATAAGATTATATAGTATTTTTTAAAAAGGGGACAAATAAAAGTTGCCGGGTTGAGTACGAAACCCCCGGCGGGGTTCCTAATTAAGTGTGAACATTATGCTCCAGGAGAACCAAATACACATCTAGGATCCGAGAATCCGAATGAGTATCTCTCTCTAGCCTTGTAACGTACATTACCTGTGTCGAAGTCAGCTTCCATTGAAGTTCTGATTGGTGAACGTTCAAACATTTTGAATCCGTTCGGTGAATCAGTCTTAATGAAGAAAGCGTCAGTGTCAGTTAAGTAGTGGTTGACCACGTATCCTTGAGGGATCATGCCCATATTTCTAACAGCGTTAATATCGTTGTCAGAAGTATTTACTCTACCTGGTGACTCAAGCAATCTGTCAGCAGTAAATTGTAGCTCTTTAGGAATAATTAACTTAGTTCCTTGAATTGCTATTCTCAATCCACGTTCATCAATAAACGCCGCAATATCAATCAATGCTTGTTCTAACGAAGTTTCGTTCAGGTCAGCAGAAGTAGAAAGCTCGTTTCTAAAAGTACCACCACCAATAGTAGGGTGATCAGTAGCACAGAGCTCTTTACCATCTCCACCAGCGAAACTGCTGTTGAAGGCATTGTTTAAAACTGAGGCTGCTTTAATTTGCTTAGTTGTTGACATACTTCTAGCTAGCGCTCTTGTATATCTTGCAGACAATCTGTCGTACAAGTTATCTTCGATTGCTTCTTCAGTAATGCTAAACGCCAACGCAACAGTATCGTGAGTGTAACGAGCAGTGAAAGACTCTTGAGCTGTGTCAAAAGCCACTCCTGCACCTTCAGACTTCACAGGTGCTGCGTCAAAACCTCCAAGCATCACTTCTTCTTCAAAAGCACGATCTGATGTTTCAGTGTCGAAAATTTCGGCATGTTCGTTTTCATATCTGTCGTACTCAAGACCAAAGAGTGCGTTTAGTCCGGGTTCTAATTCCTTAACTAATTGTGCTCTAGATATTGCCATGATTAAGTACCTGCTACGGGATGTGCGTACGCGTGCTCATTAATCTTAACAATAAGATTAGTGTGCGTTGTACCCAACTCACCGTTTTTGTCATCTTGTGCTACACCAACAATCTTAAGTTGTAAACCTTCAGTTGTTGCGGCAGTGCTTACGTCAAGTTCTCTGGATGAAATGCCAGTAGTTGTATTACCACTTGTGCCTACAGTATCTGCGTTTTTACCAACGTTAGCTTGAGCAGTGTTCGTTGCCGAATCACCTTGGATCAAGAATAACATGTCGGGGTCGTCATAAATAAAAACTTCAATATCACCTGAACTAGCAGTTGTGCTAGCCACGTAATGGTTTTTAAATACTGGACCGTCAGATGACTGAAAGAACACTCCATTAAATACACCAACAATGTTAGCGTCACTTACACCAGCTTGCTCAATGTAACCTGCGTTAAATTTAACTAAGTCACCTTGAAAGATGGTAGTGCCATAACCTGATGGATTTATTAAGTATCTTCTGGATTGCATAGTAGCACTAGAAGGACTTAAACCACCGTATGGTCTTAGTCCAAATGCTGAATCTACATTAGCCATTAAACTTTCCTATAAATAACAAATTAAAATTAAAGAAACAGTTTCAATTAATCGCTCCTGTTTCCGCCAAATGTTACGCGACTTTGCCTATTCTTGTTTATAGGCATGGCAGGGTTTTCTTCCTTCATCAGATCGTTGTCTACTGCATCCATCTGATCCCTCGTCCTAGCTTTAAAATATTCGCTTCTTTCATTTACAGATTCCACAGGGATTCTGCAAAGAATTAAGCCGCCTACACCTATAATACCTTCGTATCTACCGCTGTCGAGAGCTGGATATTCAAAGTCTGGATACTCATCAGCTCGAACTGGCTCCCACCCCTCACGGAGTCTGGCGCTAAAGTTCTTACGATCTTCGTATCCTCTAACTTCTGATCTAACCCATCTGTGCACGTAGCCTTCAGGTGGTTGTGGTGCGTCCAAAGCGGACGGTGGAGCCCAAGGTTTCCTTTGAGAAGTTTTCTCTCTGGTTTGAGCCTCGCGTGGTTGACGATTTTCGTCAGTCTTTTTAGTTGCCATAGTCATGTCCTCCACGTTATTTGACATACTTCGCGTATTCTTCAAGTGGCACACCCAATTTTTTAGCAATCGCGACCTGAGAAGGTGTGAGTTTCACAGATTTGCTGCGTCCAGTTTTGGCACTGCGTTTTGCAGAAGCCACCGTTTGAACGGGTCGGTTTTTAGTAGAAGTGTCTTCGTCAAACTTGTGAGGAAACTCACTTCTAATTCTTGTATCCACCTCAGTATAATACTCGTCCGATTTAGGGTCAAATCCTTCTTTGATTAAATCTTCGTGAATTACGAAAGAAGTCATAGTCATCGCCTTGTCTTGACCGAACCATTCGTTCTTATCGGCCCACTCTTGAGCTTTTGGATCTGGGTCTGGATATTGTTCTGGTGCTGCTTGTGGCGCTGTTTGCGCAGGTTGTTCTTCAGAAGGCGGTGTCTCTACTGCCTTCTCCCTTTGTTTATTTAAGTTTTCAACACGTTGAGCATCTGCTGCTAATACAGCCAGCTTTTGTTGTGCTTCTACTTGTTGTTCAACGTCATTATTTTCGTTAGCTATTTTTAAATCGTTTTTAGCTTTTTCAGTTTCAGCAGTGATTCGATTTGCTTCCGAAGCAATATAACTACCATCTAGTTCTTGTGTCTTAGTTTTTAAGTCAGTGTTTTCTTTTTGTACGTTGCTAGCAAATTCAGTGGCTGCTTGTTCACGTCGTTCAGCTTCTCTAAGTTTTGCTGTTAGTTTGTCAATTCTTTTTTGTACGCTTTTGCTATATTCTTCGTGTTCAGTATCTTCGGCCTTTGATTCTTCGTCGTTTGTTTCTTCTACTACCTCTTCAACCTCAGCTGCTGCTTCAGTTTCACTAGCAACTCCTTCGAGTTCTATTTCTACTTCTTCACCATCGGTGTCAAGGGGTACAAGCGCTTCGGCTTGACTTAAGTTTTTTAATTTATCTTCTTGCATGGTACCTCTCCATGTTGTTAAAAGTTATGCAGAATTGCTTCTGGGTTTGATACTTTAGCAATAACTTCGTCATCGTTAAGTATTTTTATTTCACCGCCTTCGATGTCAATTCGAGAACCTGCATATCGTGCGTACAATACCCAGTCTCCTTCTTCACACCAAGGACCGGTAGAAAATTTGTCTCCTGAGTAGGCTAGTGGACCTACCTTTAATACGTAACCTAAAACTGTGGCAGCTTGTTGTCGGTCTAAAGATTGTTCAACTAAGTGTATGCCGCCTTCGGTTACTCTTTTAGATTTAAAAGGTAGAACTAATAAACGCCAGCCAGTTGGTTCTGGCAACTGATCCATAACGCTTTCGTCTATCTTTTCAGGATTTAAAAAATCAGGGTCGTCTTTTTTCTTGCCCCCTTCGTAAGCTTTTTCTAAAGGTGTTTTAGCTTCCTCTTCTTTTTTCCATTTTTCTTCTAGTGCGGTTTTACCCATCAAGTCACTCATAGTCTTCTTCCTCGGCATATGATTTTAAGAGTTGTCTTACTTCATCCTTTACAAAATTCAACGCCTGGACTTGCCCTACTAAGTTTTGATATTGCTCATGATTTTCTATCCCCCCACTGAGCAGTATTTCTTGTATTTGTTCCTCTCTTTTCGAGATAGCGCGCTGAACTAATTGCGCGAAATTAAGTTCGTCTATCTTATCCTCCTTTATTTCTCTGTGCCTCTATCTTCATAGCGGCGATATCTTCCTGTGATTTTAACTTTTCTTCGTCTAATTCCAAACGTTTTTCTGCAATTTCTTTATCGTCGGCATTTTCTTGAGCTCTTATTTCTAGCTCTTGTGCTTTCAACTGAGCGATTGCATCACCCTGACCAGTTTGCAAAATAGCATCTAGCCTTGGCATTAGTTCTTGAGTCAAAGTTAATTCTGCTTGAGCTTTTAAATTTTCTAACATCACATTAGGCATGGGCGGTTGGCCTTGAGCCATCGCCTGTTGGTTCATCAGTTCTTGTTGTTGCATTTGCATAGCCAGCTCAGGATTTTGTTGTAGCTGCATTTGTAACTCTTGTTCAGCTTGCATCTGTGCCATGAAAGAAATGTGTTCTAGTATATGGCTCACCAACAACCCGACGGTGACTGGGTTAGTTTGCACATAATCGTTTTGTAAAAATGCCAAGTGCGTTTCAATATGCACTTGATGATCTTGTTCAGGAAAAGCTTTTGCTGGCATACCACTTAACATACTCGCATTTTCCATAGCTGGATTCATTGGTGCAGGTGCTGGTGGTTCTGGTACAAATAACGCATCCACATTTTCTGTGCCTAACGCTTGATACATTCTTTTGTAGGCTTCCTTAATATTGTGTATTTGTGGATTGCTTTGTAC
>MDSW01212050.1_pt1 | contig 27417 bp, 29 predicted proteins | sample 811171 | NCBI WGS metagenome assembly MDSW01 (sample SAMN05326641, study PRJNA326480) | marine metagenome | isolation source: seawater | place: Atlantic Ocean: North West | collected 2012 | reverse complement strand
TTAACTTTTCCTGATATATCTTTCGACATGTAAATCCTATTTTTTCAATTTATGATAAATTTCTTATTAAATTATTCATTGTGATTGTCAAGACATATACATACCACCATTAACATGTATAGTTTCGCCTGTTATGTAAGATGCTAGATCTGAAGACAAAAAAGCCACACAGTTAGAGACATCTTCGCCAGTTCCTAATTTTCCCATAGGTATTCTCGATATTAAAAGTGACCTAGCTTTTTCAGCAATATTTCTAGTCATAGAAGTTTCTATAAAACCAGGTGAAACACAATTTATTGTTATATTTTTTTTTGAATACTCAATAGCTAAACTTTTCGACATTCCAATTATTCCAGCTTTTGAAGCTGAATAATTAGTTTGTCCTACATTACCAGTATGTCCAACTATAGAGGTAATATTTACAATTCTGCCAAACTTGTTTTTTAGCATTTTTTTTATTGAATGTTTAGATAATAAGAATGTTGAAGTTAAATTTATATCTATTACTTTTTTCCACTCTTCATCTTTCATTCTTAGAGATAAATTATCCATATTAACCCCAGCATTGTTTATTAAAATATCTAAACCTCCGAGCTCAGACGATGAACTCTCTATAAAACTTTCAATTTGAGAATGGTCGGATATATCAAATTGTTTAAATAGGACCTTTTCAAATTTTTTTTTAATTTCATCTAATTTTTCTTTTTTTGTTCCTGTGGCTAAAACAATACCTCCAAGATCCACAAATTTTTTTACAAGTTCATTTCCTATGCCTCCAGTAGCACCCGTAATAATAATTTTTCTATCTTTTAAATTCATTTTATTTCTTTAATATTTTCAATTGAGTTAACACTAGTAGATTTACAATCTTTGTTTATTCTTCTTACCAGACCTGATAGGACTTTTCCAGGACCAATTTCAATAAATTCATTTATACCATTACTAATCATAAACAAAATACTTTCCCTCCATCTAACTTTAGTATAAATTTGCTCAACTAATAACTTTTTAATTTTTTCTTTATCAGTTTCGGGAGAAGCAGTTACATTACTTATAATTTCAAGTTTAGGTTTTTTAAAATTTACAGAGTCAATTTTAGTTTTCATCTTTTCTGAAGCTTCCTTCATTAATGAGCAATGAAATGGTGCACTAACTGGAAGTAAAATAGATTTTTTTTTATTAATTTTTAAAATATTTTGCAAATCACTTATTAAATCAGAATTTCCACTTACTATTATTTGACCGTCAGAATTATCATTGGCAATTTCACAGACACCTTTTTTTTCAATTTGAGAAATATATTTTTCTATTTCTTCTATTTTGGTGTTTAAAACTGCAAGCATAGCTCCTTTTCCAATTGGAACTGCTTGCTGCATTGCTTTACCTCTTTCTCGAAGTAAATAAAGTGCATCTTTAAAAGATAAAGCCTCAGAACATAATAAAGCACTATATTCTCCTAAGGAATGTCCAGCAAAATATTTAAATTGATTAAATTTAAAATCAAATTTTTCCATCATTATTTTGTAAATTGCATAACTCACAATTAAAATAGATGGTTGAGTATTTTCAGTTAATTTAAGATCGCTCTCAGGTCCTTCCAAAATTATTTTTGAGATTTTAAAATTGAGTGTTTCATCAGCCTCGGCAAAGACATCTTTTACTTCCTTATAATTTTTATAAAACTCCAAACCCATTCCTACAATTTGTGAGCCCTGACCTGGAAATAATAATGCCTTCATTTTTAAAACGTTTTTTTAATATATTATTACTATTGAAAATAGTTATTTATAATAGTATAAAGCCGTTCTTTCTATGTTAATAAAATATATGATAACTAATAAAAAATGAACTTTTACGAACATACTATAGTTGCAAAACAAGATCTTTCTTCAACTGAAATTAAAAATATTCAAGATAAATATAACAATATAATCAATAAGTCCTCTGGAAAAGTTGTAAAAATTGAAAATTGGGGACTATTAAACTTTGCAAGGAGAATAAAAAACCATAACAAAGGATTTTATATACATTACAAGTTTGAAGGAAACTCTAAGACGTTAGATGAAATAAAAAAGAATATTAATATAGATAATTCTATACTCAGATATTTAACTATTAAGTATAAAAAGTTAAATCTTGAAAAGGAATATTTTAATAAGGAAAAAGAAAATAATGAAAAGAAAAGGTAAAAAATTTACAAAGAGACCGCAGAATCCATTAAATAAACTTAGTTTATTTCAAAAAACAGAGTCAAGATTTACAAAAAAATGTCCTTTATCCGTTAAAGGTGCGCCAGAAATTGACTACAAAGATATAAAATTGTTAAAAAAATATATTTCAGAGTCTGATAAAATTTTACCTTCACGAATTACTTCTGTCTCACAAGGAAAACAAAGAAAATTAAATAGAGAAATTAAAAAAGCAAAAATTTTAGGACTTTTATAATCATGGAAGTAATTCTATTAGAAAATATTATTAAACTTGGAAAAATTGGTGACTTAGTTAAAGTCAAAAATGGTTACGGAAGAAATTTTTTATTAAAAAATAAAAAAGCTCTTAGGGCAAATAAGGAAAATATTGCTTTGGTAAATAAAAAAAAGGATGAATTAAACAAAGCTAATAACGAAGCTAAAAAGAAATTCAAAGAAGTTGCATCAAAAATAAACAATAAAGTTTTAAAATTTAATAAAGAAGCTAAAGATAATGGTGATCTGTATGGTTCAATAAAACCCAAAGAGGTTTCAAATGCTTTTATATCTGAACTTAAGGTTGAAGTTAACCCATCAGAAATAGATATAAAACAAGAAATCAACAAAATAGGAAGATACAAAATTAAAATAAACTTACATTCGGAAGTTTCTGCCAATGTAATAGTTGATGTCCAAAAAATAGACTCTGTTAAGTAACAAAACCATTTTTCCACAGGTTGAAAAATAAGTGTGTAACTTTTAACTTTTTATTAAAATTTACTTTATTAATATGGGTTAAATGGAGAATATTAAGCTTAATATCAAAAATTCTAAAGAAGTTAAACTGCCATCCAATTTAGAAGCAGAGCAAGTTTTAATTGGCTCAGTGTTAGTAAATAACGACATAATTGATGAAATTTCTACAATTATCAATTCTACTAAATTTTTTGACCCAATACACAAAAAAATTTATGAAGTTATTGAAACTTTAAATAATAAAGGAATGATAGCGAATCCAATTACTCTAAAAAATTATTTCGAAAATAATAAAGGTTTGTCAGAAGTTGGTGGTGTAGATTATTTAATCAAGTTAACTAGATTTTCTTCATCTATCAAACAAGCAATTGATTATGCAAAAATAATTCATGAAATGTATGTTAAAAGAGAGTTGGTAGGTATTTCAGAAAAAATATCTGAGGATTCCCATGATGATGAATTAGAAAAAACGGGAGAAAATATAATTGAAGAAGCAGAGCAATCACTTTTTCAATTGGCTGAGCGTGGAAATTTTTCACAATCATATATGAAATTTAATCAAGCTCTTGATCAAACTATTGAAATGGCAACTTTGGCTATGAAAAATGATCAAGGAATAGTAGGAGTGCCTACTGGTTTAAAAGATTTGGATGAAAAACTTGGAGGGTTACATAAATCAGATTTAGTTATTATAGCTGGTAGACCTTCAATGGGTAAAACTGCTTTAGCAACTAATATAGCATATTATGCAGCTAAGAAAATTTATGATAATAAAGAAAAAACTTCCGTAGCCTTTTTCTCGCTTGAAATGTCATCTGAACAACTTTCGACTAGAATTTTGTCTGAACAAGCTAGAATACCATCTAACGATATAAGAAGAGGAAAAGCTACAGATGAACAGTTGAATAGATATATAGAAGCTTCAAGAAATATTTATGAACTTCCTCTTTTTATAGATGAAACACCGGCTATAACTATTTCTGCATTGAGCAACAGAGCTAGACGAATGAAAAGACTATTTGGACTAAATTTGATTGTAGTCGATTATATTCAGTTAATGAGAACTAATTCAAAAAAAAATGATGGAAGAGTTCAAGAAATATCAGAAATTACTCAAGGTTTAAAAGCCTTAGCAAAAGAACTTAGTGTTCCTGTAGTAGCATTATCTCAGCTTTCTAGAGCAGTAGAGCAAAGAGATGATAAAATACCTCAGTTATCTGATTTAAGAGAGTCAGGGTCAATAGAGCAGGATGCAGATGTAGTAATGTTTGTTTATAGAGAACAATACTATTTAGAAAAAAAACAACCTAAATTAGGTTCAATTGAGCATGCTGAATGGCAATCAAAAATGAACGATGTTAATGGTTTAGCAGATATTATTATAGGCAAACAAAGACATGGTCCTACCGGCAATGTTAAGGTTGAATTTGAAGGCATGTATACTAAATTCAAGGATAGAACCGAAAATTAATTACAATTTCATTTTAGTTGTTATAAATATAAGATATATCTGGCTTAAGCATGCTTTCCAATATTTATAAAAAAACTATTATAGATTACCCAAAAATTGCTCTTTCATTCATAATTATTATTTTAGCATTCAGTTTATATTTTTCAAAAAATTTTAAAATGGATGCTTCGTCTGATGCATTGTTATTAGAAGGAGACAAAGATTTAAAATATTTAAGACAAGTAAATGAGCGGTATGGATCAAAAGATTTTTTATTTCTTACTTACACACCTGTTTCCAGTTTTACTGATGAAGAAACTATTATAAATATTCAATTTCTTAAATCAAAATTAGAAAAACTATCTTGGGTTGAAAAGGTTATTACTATCATTGATGTTCCTTTGCTTAAAAGTACAGATGAGCCTTTGATGGATAGATTAAGAAACTATAAAAATTTATCTTATCCTGATCTTGATAAAGAAAGAGGTTTTAAAGAAATTTTAGAAAGTCCTATTTATAAAAATTATGTAATAAGTGAAGATGGAAAAACTTCTGGAATAGTTGTTTATTTGAAACCAGATAAAAAATTAAATGAGTACATAAAAATAAAAGCTGAATATTTTGACCAGTCTTTAAAAGAAGATTTAACAAAAGAAGAAAAAAATAAACATAAATTGTTTATTAATGAATATGAGGAATACAAAAATTTATATAATCAAAAAAATCATCAAAATATAAAAGAAATAAGAGAAGTAATAAGTAAATATTCTGAAAATGCAAAAATACATTTAGGCGGTATACCAATGATTGCTGATGATATGATGTCATATATTAAAAGCGATATAGTTGTTTTCGGAATAGGTGTATTTTTATTTATTGTATTAATACTTTGGTTAGTTTTTAAAAATTTAAAATTAGTTATAATACCTCTCCTTGGTTGTTCTACTTCAGTAATAATAATGACAGGTCTGCTTGGATTGATAGGATGGAAAGTTACTGTAATTTCATCAAATTTTATTGCTTTGATGCTTATACTAAATATGGCAATGAATATTCACGTCACTGTAAGATTTCTACAATTAAAAAAAGAATTTGATAATCTTTCTAACAAAGAAGCAATATTAGAAACATGCAAAAAAATGTTTTTACCAATTCTTTACACAGTTCTAACAACTATATGCGCATTTTTGTCATTAATATTCAGTGGTATTAAGCCTATTATCGATTTTGGATGGATGATGACTTTAGGTCTTTCAGTTTCAATGGCAGTAACTTTTACATTACTTCCTTCTTTGCTAAATATTTTTACTGAAAGTGAAAATATAGATATCAAAGAAGCAGAAAAATCTAAAATTACTTCTGCACTGGCTTATTTTTCAAAAAAAAATACTAGCCTAATTTTTAGCTTAGCTGTTTTGGCAATAATATTTAGCATCTATGGAATAACAAAACTTGAAGTAGAAAATAGCTTTATAAATTATTTTGACAAAAAAACAGAAATTTATAAAGGTATGAAAAAAATAGATGATCAATTAGGAGGAACCACTCCGTTGGACATAATAATAACTTTTCCTCAAAGAAAAGATAATAAATCAGAAGATAATGATTTAGATTGGGATGAAGACAATAAAAGTGAAGACAAGGCTACTTATTGGTTTACAAGAAATAAAGTTGATAAAATACTTAAAGTTCATGATTATTTAGACTCTTTACCTGAAATTGGTAAAGTTTTATCTTTTGGTTCGATTATTAGGGTTGCTGAGGATCTTAATGGAAAAGAATTACAGAGTTTAGAAATTGCTGTTTTATATAGTAAAATACCTAGTGAAATTAAAAAAGAAATAATTTCCCCTTATATATCAGTTGAAAATAATGAAGCAAGAATAAGTGTTAGGATAAAAGATTCATTAAAGGACCTGAGGAGGAATGAGTTAATAAAAAAAATTCAAAAAGAATTGAATTCTAAACTGCTTTTAAATCCTGAAGAATATAAATTAGCTGGTGTTTTAATACTTTTTAATAATTTACTTCAAAGCTTATTTAAATCTCAAATACTCACGTTGGGTATAGTGATGTTAGGAATATCTTTTATGTTTTTTATTCTTTTTAGGAACTTAACCTTATCTTTTATTGGAGTCGTCCCAAACTTCATGGCAGCTTTTTTTATACTTGGTATTATAGGTGTTATGGGTATTCCATTAGACATGATGACAATAACTATAGCTGCAATAACTATTGGGATAGCTGTAGATAATAGTATTCATTATATTTATAGATTTAAAGAGGAGTTTAAAAAGATCAAAGATTACAAACTAACAGTTGATCGTTGTCATAATACAGTTGGTATAGCTATTTTAAATACTTCTCTAACTATTGTATTTGGTTTTTCAATTTTAATTTTATCAAATTTTATTCCAACAATATACTTTGGGGTTTTTACTGGAATAGCAATGTTACTTGCTTTAATTTCTGTATTAACTTTGTTACCAAAGCTAATTCTGGTTTTTAAACCTTTTGGGAATTTAGATTTAAATGAGTGAGTTTTTTGTAAAAGATTTGCTTAGAAATATAGGATGGTTCGATGGTTTTTTTATATCTATAATTGTCTATAGTACTGTCCAATGCTTCGTTAAAGGCTTCACGCTCAGTTTTGTATCTTTTATGAAATGGATAGTAGCATTAATATTAACAATTATTTTAGTTCCGAAATTACAACCATGGGTGTCTAATTATATTGAGTCTCCTTTTATAAATGATATTGGATTAAGTATTGCAATTTATGTTCTATGTCTTTTTTTAAGCATATTAATTGGAAAGGCATTTAAGAGTTCTATGAAGTGGACAGGGTTTGGACCAATGGATAAAACCTTTGGGTTATTTTTTGGTCTTTTTAAAGGTTACGTCATATCTGTGTGTTTATTCTCTATTGTAAATTGGTTTTATCCTTTTGATAAATGGAATATAGATATAGATAAAGCTATAACGTTTGATTTTGTAAAAAAAGGAAGTGAAATCTTAATAGATGAATTTCCTAAACTCGAAGAGTTAGATAATACGAAGGATAAAATTGAAAAAATTTAAAGAAGATAAACTTAATGAAGAATGTGGAGTTTTTGGAATATCAAATCACCAAGATGCTTCGGCTTTAGTTGCGTTAGGTTTACATGCTCTTCAACATCGTGGTCAAGAAGGTTGTGGTATTGTCTCTTATGATGGTACCAACTTTCATTCTGTAAAAAAACAAGGTTTAGTTAGCGACAACTTCACTAAAGGTGAATCAATTAAAAAGCTTCCCGGTAATTTCGCGATAGGTCATAACCGTTATTCAACGACAGGAGAAACTTCTTTTAGAAATATTCAACCATTTTTTGCTGACTTGCACATGGGAGGTCTTAGTATTTCTCACAATGGAAATTTAACTAATGCTATGTCTCTAAGAGAAAGTTTAGTTAAAGATGGAGCTATATTTAGAACAACAAGCGATACAGAAACTATTGTTCAATTAATTGCAAAATCTAAAAGGGAAAAAATAATTGATAAAATCATAGATGCATTATTTCAAATACAAGGAGCTTACGCCTTAGTTTTAATGACAAAAAAGAAACTAATTGGTATCAGAGATCCTATTGGTATTAGACCTTTGGTATTGGGTAAATTAAACCAATCTTACGTTTTAGCTTCAGAGACATGTGCCCTAGATTTGGTGGGAGCTAAATATATCAGGGAAATAGAAAACGGGGAAATAGTTGTAATTGAAGATAAAAAGCTAGTTTCTATAAAACCTTTTCCTAAACAAAAAGCTAGACCTTGTATTTTTGAGTATATCTATTTTGCTAGACCTGACAGCATGATTAATAACAAATGTGCTTATGAATATAGAAAAAATCTTGGTAAAGAATTAGCAAAAGAGACTGACGTTGAGTCCGATATAATTATTCCAGTACCAGACTCAGGTGTATCAGCTGCAATAGGTTATAGCCAATATACTAACAAAAATTTTGAGCTGGGTTTGATAAGAAATCATTATGTTGGTAGAACATTTATTGAACCTACACAAAGTATTAGAAGCTTAGGAGTAAAATTAAAACTCAGCCCAACAAAAACCGTCTTAAAAGATAAAAGAATTATCTTAATTGATGACTCTTTAGTTCGAGGAACTACGTGTCATAAAATAGTAAAAATGCTTTATGATGCTGGAGCAAAAGAAGTCCATGTAAGAATTTCTTGTCCTGAAATAATTTTTCCTGATTTTTATGGTATCGATATGCCAACCAAAGAGGAACTTTTAGCATATAATAGATCCAACAAAGAAATGTGTAATTACTTAAAAGCTAAATCTTTGAAATTTTTAAGTTTAGAAGGAACCTACAAAGCTCTACTTGGTTCTTCAGAAAAAAGAAATTTAACCTATCCGCAATTTAGTGATCATTATTTTACTGGGGACTACCCTATTAAACCATCTGATGCGTTAGGTGAAGGTAAAATAACTCAACTATCTTTATTAAGCAGTAAATCAAATAATTAATTATTCATATTGATATAATTTTTTACTTTTTCCAAGTATATACATTTGACCATCAACAAAAATAGGATTAGAACCAAATCCTCCCTTCATTAAATATTTATAGTAGTTTAAAAATCCATCTTTAGGATTAAAACTCAACAAATATCCTTTAGTAGTAAATATTAATATTTGATTTTCAGCTAAAATTAAATTTTTAAGTTTGCCAATTCTATTTAATATTTTTTTATGATTTTTTTCAATTTGTTTATTAATATTCTGCGACCAAGCAACTGTACCATCTTTTATATTCAAACAAATAAGTAATTTTTCTTTTGTAACTATAAAAACATTATTTTTAGTTAGAGTAGGTTTTAAATAACTAGATATAGGTCTACTCCAAATTCTAGCTCCTGAAATTATTTCAAATTTTGAAAATGAATTTTGTGTAATAGTAAAAATATTTTCTTTATTCATAACTAACGGAACGCTTGAAAAAATTTGATTACCAGAATCTGAATTGGAGTCTTTTAAATTAGCAACCCAATTTATATTTCTACTTTGACTGTCTATTGAATATAATTCTCCATTCGTATTTATGAAAAAGAGTTCACCTTTTTCATTAACAATTATATCATTTTTAAATTTAGATTTAAGAAGAGTAGTTGTAGTTGAAAAATTCCACTTGGTTTCTCCATCAGTTGTATTAATACAATAAATTTTATTGTCTTGATTAGCTAAGTACAATTCATTATTTAATATTTTAATATTTGATCTAAATGGCACACCAAAATTTTTTGCCCAAATTAGTTGTCCTGATGAAATATCAATCGAATACAAATAACCTAAATTATCTGCTGCATAAATAATACCATTGTCTACAGCTAAAAAAATTTTTTTGTTAAATCTTTTTAATTTTTTCCTATAAAAATTGAAATTTATTATTTTTTTTTTTTGAGCCAAAGAATATACAAATATTGAACCAGTATGATCATTTGAAATTATATTATTTTTATAAAAAAATAAGTTAATATTACTTGGAGATTTACTTAACCTTGAACTTTTGTTAATTAAAACTTTTGAGTTATTATATGAAAAGTTTGCTAAATTATTAGATAAATTATAATTTTCAAATAACCAATCCTTATTTCTGTAAGTTTCGTTGATAATTATATTTAAACCAGGCTTTACTCTTTTCTCTTCATTAAAAAATTTTCTTTCAATAAAAATATCTTTTAATTTTCCCTTTTCTCTCTGAATTTTCGCGCTTTTTTTAGTCTCTTCAGCGTCTTGCCAGATACCGGTTTTGTTATCAAATGAACAGTTAATAAGTAAAATTAAACTCAAAAAAATAACAAGTAATTTTAACATTAATTTATTTAGTTTTTAGTCGAATTTAAAAGATTTTTATATTCCTCTGATTTTGACTTATTTCCTTTATACAAAAAATATTCACTTAATAATTTAATTGCATCTCTTCTCCATAATGACTCTGAATTAATAATTGGATTTAAAACAGAAAGTATTTCTTCCTCATTTCCATTTTCAAATAAAAAAAGAGCTTTTTTAATTTTAATTAGATTTAAATTTTCCCTTTCAATTTTTTTAATAGAACTTACTTTGTTAAATAATTCTTTCATCTCCTTGTCGTCTTTAACCAATTCTTCTTCTAAAATTAAAAACAAAGATAAAGGTGAATAAAATTTATTTTTTTTATTAACAATATCAATTAAAATATTTTTTGCCTCTAGATCATTTTTATTGATGATTAAGACGTTAGCTTTATTAAACTTTTCTGAAATAATAATATTTTGTTTTTGAGATCTATGATTCAAAAAAAGAATTATCATTAATATCACTAAAATTATTACTAATAAAGATACAATTAATTTTGTATATTTTTTAGACTCTATAAAGAAAGTTTTAAACTTATTTTCTGTTTTTAAATCTTCGCTGCTCATAAATTAATAACTATTAATACTTTTAGGAAATAATTTATTAATAACTTCCTTTTTATATTTCTGAACTTTTTTTTCAATTATTTTGTCTAACTTTATGTATTTTTTTACAAATTTAGGATAGAAACCACTTAGTCCTAAAATGTCATCAGTAACTAAAATTTGTCCATCACAGTTTTTAGATGATCCGATTCCTATAGTTGGTATCTTAAGTTCTTTGGTAATTTTTGTTGAAGTTTTTGAAGATATACATTCTAGAACAATTGAAAAGGCTCCTGCGTCTTGAATTTTTTTTGCTTCTTTAATTAATTTAATTTCTTCTTTTTTAGTTTTTCCTTCTACTTTAAATTTTTTTTTATACTGTGGAGTATAGCCTATATGACCCATCACTTGAATATTCGACTTAACTAAATTTTTTATTAATGAATAATTTTTTTTATTATTTTCAATTTTCACTGCGTCACACTTAGTTATTTTAATAATCTTTTTAGCATTTTTTTTTGCCTCGTGTAAATTCCTATATGAATTTTTTGGCATATCTACCACACATAAAGATTTTTTTATTCCTAACATAACACTCGAAGCATGTTTTATCATCATGTCTACTGTAACATTATGAGTATTTTTCATTCCATATAAAACATTTCCTAAAGAGTCTCCAACTAATACTATGTCACAATATTTATCTAAGATTTTTGAAATATTTTTTGAATAGGCAGTGAGACAGACTAAAGGAGATTTGTTTTTTTTTTTTAAAATTTTTAATATTTTAGATTTCATATGTTATGATAGTTATTGTTTTAATGAATTGTTTAGTTCATCCTCTAGTTTTTTTTTAAAAGTGCAAAAGTTTTTGCATACACTATCGAGATTTTCAATAAGTTCCTTAGCTTTAGAAAAGTTAGATTTTTTTATGCTTAATTTAGCTAGGTGATATATTGCTTCTTCATTTTTAGGATTAAGTAAGATTACTGTATTTAAATTACTTTCCTCTAAATTTTCATTCTCTTTTTTATTAAAAATTTTAGCTAAATAAAGATACGATTTTTCATTTTTTGGATTAAATACAATATCTTTTTCAAATTTAAATTTTGCATCTTCATATTTTTTATTATTAAAAAGCTTTTTTCCTTCACTAAAGTAATTTTCTTCAGCCTGAACTATATTTGCTAAGTTTAGGTAAAAAAGTATCAAAAATAAATATTTAGTTTTTTTGCTTTGCATGATTTTAAATTATTTTCACAGTTTCAATAGGGTTTCTAACATATTTTTATGAAGTATTTAATAATGAACAATATATGAATGTTTCCTTTGATTCACTTCTGCTTGATTCAGGCTTAAAAAATTGAACTTTTTTGAATTTTTTTTCAGCCAATTCTTTAACCTCTAAAAAATCCTCGCCCATAAACAGTTTTGAGAGTAATACTCCCTTATTATTTAGAATTTCTGTTGCAAAAGCGATAACTTCTGAACAAAGTAAATTAGTTCTTATACAATCTAAACTTTTATTTCCTGTTGTGTCTGCGGCCATATCAGAAATTACTACATCAACTTTTTTTGGAAATTCTTTTAAAATTTTTTCCTTTGTCTTATGTTCTAAAAAGTCTTCATTTAAGAATGTAACATTATTTATTTTTTCCATTTTTTTTTTATCCAAAGCAATAATTTTCCCTGATCTTATTATTTGACTTGCAACTTGTGACCAACCTCCCGGGCTTGATCCCAAGTCTAACAAATTTATGTTTTTTTTTAAAAACTTAAATTTTTTATTTATTTCTATTAACTTAAATGCCGATCTTGAACGATAACCTAGTATTTTAGATTTTTTATAAAATTGATCTCTGTGTTGTTTTATAATCCAACTTTTTGAACTTCGATTTTTTTTCATTACAAAATATCTTCATGCTCTTCCTCTGCTAAACTTTTACTTAAGTTGTTTTTTCTATAAGATATAAATCCAATAGGAATTAGCACAAAATAAACAACTCCTAAAATTAAAAGTGTTTCAAAAGTATAGAAAATTAAACATATGGAAACTATTCCAATACCCAAAAAAAGAAATATAGTTAATTTTCTTTGTATTGCTATTTTCTTAAAGGAAAAAGTTGGAATTTTACTAATTAACAAAAATGAAATAACAAGTGATAAATATGGAGTTAAATTTTTTACTTCAAAGCCTATATCAAAACTAGATAGCTCATAAATTAAAGGCATTAAAACTAAAATACCGCCAGCTGGTGAGGGTATTCCTTCAAAAAAATTTACCTTCCATTCCTCTTCTTTTTAAATTTTTGTCAAATTAAATCTTGCAAGCCTCAATACACAGCAAACCGAAAATATTAATGTTATTGCCCATCCAATTTTTCCATAATTCTTTAATTCCCAAAAAAATAATATAAATGCTGGGGCTATGCCAAAACTAACAAAGTCTGTTAAAGAATCTAGTTCTTTACCAAAATCAGATGTGCCATCAATTAGTCTCGCAATCCTTCCATCTAAGCCGTCAAGTAAAGCTGCAAAAAGTAGAAAGATAACAGATAAACCGTAATTACCATCTAAAGCAAACTTAATAGAACTTATGCCTAAGCATACACCTATTAGTGTAAGAGCATTAGGTAATAAGTGTCGCCTTTTTTTTGTTGATACAATTTTAAAAGTTTTTTTTTCTTGCACTTAATCCTCCGCTATCAAACTTTCACCGGCAATAACATTTTGTCCTTTTTGAACTAAAATTTTTCTGTTATTAAAATAAATATCTACTCTACTACCAAATCTAATTATTCCAATTCTTTCACCCTGCTTAACTTCTTGTTTTTCTTGAACTTCGCAGACAATTCTTCTAGCAATAAGACCCGCTATTTGGACAACAATAACCTCTTCTTCTCTACCTTTTGTTTTAATTTTATAAAAATTTCTCTCATTTTCTTCGCTGGCTTTATCTAGAGATGCATTAATAAACTTTCCAGGTTTGTAAAAAATTTCATCTATTGTGCCAGTAACTGGTGCTCTATTAACATGACAATTAAAAACGTTCATAAAAATGCTAACTCTGGTAAATGTTTTTTGATCTAAGCCTAACTCTTTTGGTCCAGATACACTCGTAATACTAGATACTAAACCATCAGCAGGACTCACAAAAAACTTTTCTTGATTAATCGAAACTCTGTCTGGATCTCTAAAGAAATAATAAGTCCAAATAGTCAAAAGAATAAATATTAGACCAATAACTTTAGAAAAACTAAGTCCAACAAAGGATAAAATAACTGCTATAGCTATAAACTTATGCCCTTCTTTATGTATCTTAGGAAAAATGTTATTAATCATATTATTAAATTTGATAATTTTTTATATATATGTATAAAAAATTCACTTAATCAATTTATATTTTATTATTATTTTATGAGCAAAATTAACGTAAAAAACCCTGTTGTAGAGTTAGATGGCGATGAAATGACCAGGATTATTTGGTCATTTATTAAAAAAAAGCTAATTGAGCCTTATTTAGATTTAAAGATTGAATATTATGACTTAGGCATAGAAAGTCGAGATAAGACCTCAGATAAAATTACCATTGATAGTGCTAACGCAATAAAAAAACATGGAGTTGGTATTAAATGTGCAACTATTACTCCAGATGAAGCTAGGGTAAAAGAATTTAAATTAAAAAAGATGTGGAAGTCTCCTAATGGAACTATAAGAAACATATTAGGTGGAACAGTGTTTAGAGAACCAATTATTTGCAAAAATGTTCCAAAACTTGTTCCAGGATGGACTAAACCAATTATAATTGGAAGACATGCTTTTGGTGATCAATATAGAGCAACAGATTTTATTGTTCCAGACAAAGGAAAGTTAGAAGTCAAATGGATTTCTGAGGATGGTAAGAATAAAAAAGAATTTAAAATTTTTGATTTTCCTGGACCTGGTGTCTCGTTATCTATGTATAATTTAGATAGTTCAATAAAAGATTTTGCCAGAGCTTGCATGAATTATGGTCTTCAAAGAAAATATCCTGTCTACATGTCTACTAAAAATACAATTTTAAAATCTTATGATGGGAGATTTAAAGATTTATTTCAAGAAATTTATGAAAAGGAATTCAAAAATCAATTTGAGAAAGCTTCTATTTCATATGAGCACAGATTAATTGACGATATGGTTGCTTGCGCTATGAAATGGAATGGAGGTTATGTATGGGCTTGTAAAAACTATGACGGAGATGTCCAATCAGATACTGTAGCTCAGGGTTTTGGTTCGTTAGGTTTAATGACTAGTGTTTTAATGACTCCTGACGGTCAAACTGTAGAATCTGAGGCAGCCCATGGAACAGTAACTAGACATTTTAGAATGCATCAACAAGGTAAAGAAACTTCTACAAATCCTATTGCCTCTATATTTGCTTGGACAAGAGGTTTAGCTCATAGAGGTAAATTAGATTCTAATAATGAATTAATTAAATTCTCAAATACTTTAGAAAAAGTTTGCATTGAAACTGTAGAAAGCGGGTCTATGACCAAAGATTTAGCTTTGTTAGTTGGTAAGTCAATTAAGCATCTTACAACTAATGAATTTCTTGAAAAAATAAGTGCTAATTTAAAAAAGACACTCAAATAATTTTTTTATTTAAGGCTTTAAAAGCATCTTCAATTTTATTTTTATTTGATCCACCTGCTTGAGCAAAATCTTTTCTTCCACCACCACCTTTTCCACCAAGAATTTCAGAAGCAATTTTTACAAGCATGACGGCATCATATTTTTTTGTCAATTCTTTGGTTATGCCAACTGCAATACCTACTTTTCCTTCGAAAGTTGAAATACTGACTACAATACCTTTTTTAATATCTTTTTTTCCTTGATCTATTACACTTCTTAACTCTTTAGGTGGAAAATCAGTTAGAACTTGTTGTCTTAAAGTAAACGAACTTATTTTCTTGTCTGTAATAACATTTTTATTTTTGTCTCCAATAACATTTTTAATTTTGACCGTCTCTAATACTTTGTTTAAAGACTTATACATTTCGGATAAGTCTTTATTCTCTTTTGACTTTAAAAATCCTTCAATATAACTAGGTTCAACTTTCAATTTTAACAGTTCATTTTTTATTACACTGATTTGATCTTTTAGAGTTTTTTCTTTTAAAGACTTGTCTTGTTTTGAAGATTTTTCATAATCTTCTAACTGTTTATCTCTTAAAGCTTCAACTCTTCTAACTCCCGCTGCTATAGACGACTGGCCTACTATTTTAAATCTACCAATATCTTTTGTATTTTTTACATGAGTTCCTCCACACAATTCTGTAGAAAAAAAGCCTCCATTTTCCTTGCCCATGGACAGGACTCTAACTTCTTCTCCATATTTCTCACCAAACAAAGCTAAAGCTCCTTTTTCGACAGCTTCTTTGGGTGTCATAATTCTCGTTTTAACATTTGCTTCAGAATTAATCATATCATTCACAAATTTTTCAATTTTTTCAATTTCTTTACTTTCAATTGGTTTGTTGTGACTAAAATCAAATCTAAGTTTTTCTGGACTTACTAAAGATCCTTTTTGAGTAACATGGTTGCCTAGAGTTCTCCTTAGAGCTTCATGTAGCAAATGTGTTGCTGAATGATAAGCTCTTGCATTATTCCTTCTTTCTACATTTATTTCTAAATTAACGCTTTGACTTATTTTTAAAGAACCTTTATCAATTTTTCCTAAGTGAACATGTAAATCACCCATTTTTTTTTGAGTATCTTTAATAGTAACTTTACAATCATTCGAATAAATTATCCCTTGGTCACCAACTTGCCCTCCTGACTCAGCATAAAATGGAGTTTGGTTAGTTACTATTTCTACTTCATCACCTGTCTTTGCTTCATTAACAAAATTCTTACCTTTTGATATTTTTAAAATAATTCCCTCTGCTTTATCAAATTCGTAACCCAAAAATTCTGTTGGCTTGAGTTCTTCTCTTACCTTAAACCACTTCTCCTCTAAAGATTTATCTCCTGACCCTTGCCAACTAGCTCGTGCTAGCTCTTTGCTTTTTTTCATTGAATTCTCAAAACTATCGGTGTCAATTTTTATATTTTTATTTTTTAAAATATCCGCAGTTAGATCAAGAGGAAAACCGTAAGTATCATAAAGTTTAAAAGCAATCTCTCCAGGAAAAATATTATTTTTTACTTTTTCTAAATCTTGATTAAGAATCTTAATACCTCTGTCTAATAATGAAGAAAATTTTTCTTCTTCGTTTTTTAATGTTTCTACAATTAAATCTTTACCTCTTTTTAATTCTGGATAGCTTTGAGACATTTCATTTGAAAGAACATCAAATAATTTATAAAATATGGGATCTTTAGTTCCTAAGGTATGTGCATGACGCATTCCTCTTCTCATAATTCTTCTTAAAACATAACCACGACCTTCATTGGAAGGTAGAACTCCTTCTGCTATTAAAAAACTACTTGCTCTTAGATGGTCGGCAATAACTCTATGGCTAGCAATAGTCTTACTATCTATTTTGGTTTTTGTAATTTCTGATGAAGCAGAAATTAATTTTTTAAAATGGTCAATATTGTAATTATCATGAGTTCCTTGAAGAACTGCAGTAATTCTCTCTAAACCCATTCCAGTATCAACTGAAGGTTTAGGCAAATTTATTCTTTTTTCCTTAGAGACTTGTTCAAATTGCATAAATACTAGATTCCAAATTTCAATAAACCTATCACCATCTTCACTTAAACTTCCTGGTGGACCACCTTTCAATTTTTCACCATGATCATAAAATATCTCTGAACAAGGACCACATGGACCAGTTTCTCCCATTGACCAAAAGTTATCTGTAGTTGATATTTTAATAATCTTATTTTCTGGTAAACTAGCTACTTTTTTCCATAATTTAAAAGCTTCTTCATCCTCAGAGTAAACAGTTACTGATAATTTTTCTTTTGGAAGATCAAAATCTTTTGTTAGTAATTCCCATGCATAATAAATTGCTTTTTCTTTAAAGTAATCTCCAAATGAAAAATTTCCTAGCATTTCAAAAAATGTGTGATGTCTTGGTGTGTAACCAACGTTTTCAAGGTCATTATGTTTTCCACCAGCTCTAATACATTTTTGTGAAGTAGTTGCTGTTTTGAAAGGTTTTTTTTCCAGTCCTGTGAAAACATTTTTAAATTGAACCATTCCTGAATTTGTAAACATTAAAGTTGGATCATTATTAGGAACAATATTACTGGATTCGACTACTTCATGTTTTTTTTTTGAAAAGTAATTAAGAAACTTTCTTCTTATTTCACTCATTAAAATATTGTTCATATGACTATTAAATACAGATATTTTTTTAGTTGTCCATATTTATACAACTTTTAATAGAGTTTATTTTGTGGGAAACGAAAGGCTTTTTTAAGCCTTTCGTTTTAGACATGAGATGTTAGAAGTTTTACTCTTCTTTATCGCTAATTTTTTCTTTTGTGGACGGATTACCTTCTATTTTTTTTGAAATTAATCCAGCCTTATCCCTAATTATCTTTTCTATTTCTTCTGCAACCTTTGGATTTTTTTCTAAATAGATTTTTGCATTTTCTCTTCCTTGACCTATTTTTTCACCTTTATATGAATACCAAGCTCCAGATTTTTCTACGACCTCAGCTTTTGCACCAAGATCTATAAGTTCTCCTGATTTGCTTATTCCTTTTCCATACATTAAATCAAATTCTACAACTTTAAAGGGAGGTGCTACTTTGTTTTTGATAACCTTAACTCTTGTTGAGTTTCCAATTATTTGGTCCTTATCCTTTATTGCCCCTATTCTTCTGATGTCCATTCTTACTGAAGAATAAAATTTTAATGCATTTCCTCCTGAAGTTGTTTCTGGGTTTCCAAACATAACACCAATTTTCATTCTAATTTGATTTATAAAAACCACCATTGTGTTTGATTTAGACACTGAACCAGTTATTTTTCTCAAAGCTTGACTCATTAGTCTTGATTGAAGCCCAACATGATGATCTCCCATTTCCCCTTCTAATTCAGCTTTTGGAGTTAATGCTGCAACTGAGTCAACCACTAAAACTGATATTGAACCTGATTTAATTAATGTATCAGCGATTTCTAGTGCTTGTTCGCCAGTATCTGGTTGCGAGATTAAAAGTTCGTCAGTTTTTACACCTAATTTTTTAGCATATACTGGGTCCATTGCATGCTCAGCATCTACAAAAGCACATGTTCCACCGGCTTTTTGGGCTTCTGCAACAACTTGAAGTGCTAATGTTGTTTTACCAGATGATTCTGGTCCATAAATTTCAATAATTCTACCTTTTGGCAAGCCTCCTATACCGAGGGCTAAATCTAAGCTTAATGAACCTGTAGAAACTGACTCGATATCCAAAGCCTGTTGTTGTCCAAGTCTCATTACTGAGCCTTTTCCAAAATTTTGATCTATTTGACTGATAGCAGCATCTAAAGACTTCTTTTTTTCTTTTAATTCCTGTTCTTTTTTACTATCTGACTTAACTACTTTTAAATTATTTTTATTCATTTTTTATCCTTTTTTTTAATTACGAATCATTAATATAAATGTACACATTTTGTTCTTTTTATCAAGGTATTAAAATATCGGCATAAAATAAGGATAATTTGTTACTTTTTAAGATTTTCTAGGGTAAGTTCGCCAATCACCGAAAGAAGGTTAAATTTAGAAACAATAAAATTTCTTTCTGCTTGGGCATTAGCAACTCTAGCATTTAATAGTAAGCTTCGAGATTGTATAACTTCTAGGGTAGATCTAGTGTTTCCTGACTCGTATTCTAAAGTAACCCCTTCATTAGCAATTTCGGCAGCTTTTACTTGAGCCTGAGTTGATTTTAAAACACTTTCTGAAGATTGATAAAGCGACCAGGCATTTAAAGTATCAGTTTTAACCTCGTTAAAAGTGTCTTCTAAAATTAATCTATTTTTATTTCTTTTATATTTGGATTTTTTTAATGAAGAATAATTTTTTCCTCCTTTAATTATAGGCCAAGTTACTGTTGCTTTAACAGACTCTTTTTCAACTTCATCCACAGTAGAACTGAAATCATCACTTTTTGATTTAGAGTAATTTATTGATGCTGATGGTGACATTTTAGATCTTTCAATATTTACATCTCTCTCTGAAATTTTATAATTTAAATTAGCTATCATTAATTTTGGATTATTTTTTTCAGCTAATTTCAAAGCTTCATCTAAATTTTCTGGTAAAACTATATTTAAACTTAATTTTTCATCAAGCTTTTCTGGCACACTGGTTCTAATTATTCTTTCAAAATTACTTTTGGCAATTAAAAGTTCATTGCCAGCAGAAATATAATCAGCATTAGCGCCAGCTAATGAAGACTCTGATTGTGATAAATCAGTCAAGCTTATCTCTCCTCTTTGCAATCTAGATTGGTCCGATTCGAACTGTCTTTCTAATAAGTCGAGATTATCAAAATTAAATTCTTTACTTTTGTTTTTATAGATTAAATCAAAGTATGCATTCGCAGATTCTAAGATAATTGTCTGTTCGATATCTTTTAATTTATAATTTGCTTGATCAACTTCTAACTTAGACTTTTGAAAAGAATTATATCCTTCAAAGCCTTTGAAAATCTTCTGATCAACTGAGACTGACTGAGTTGAAGTGTCGTTATTTGTGTCTGCAAGACTTGATCCTGCTTGGTCGGTTCTGTTAATTGATTGACTGCTATCAAGCGTTCCTGAAATTGTTACGTTAGGTAAAAATTCACTTTTTGAAATATTAATATTTTCTTTAGTAGCCTTTAAGTTTTCTCTTTCAGCTTTTAATTTTGGATTATTTTTATGTGCAGACTCTATAAAAAATATTAGATCTGGATTTGAATAGGCAAAATTTATATTTAAAAAAAATATTATTATAATCAAAAAAATTTTCATATTAACTCATTTTAATTTTGTAAAATCTGTGCTTTTTATCTATCCCTATTACCACATCTGCTGAAGTTTTTAAGTCTTTAATCATGTCACGGGTAATTCTTTCGTAATGCATTACAAATTTTTTTACCTCATTTTTTGTCATAATTTTTTTTCCTTTAGCTAAAAACTTTAATTTTTTTTCTTGCAATATTCTCCATTTATATACATAACTAAAATTTGGAACCTTCAAAAAAATATTTTTATCAATTAATTTAAAAATCTTATTATACTTATTTTTAAGTTCATTATTCACTTTTTTTCTCCAAATTAGATCTTTGTCAAATTCTTTTTCTAATTTATTTATTGGTTTTTTCAAATTTTTAGTCTGAGATTTAGCGCTAACACACCAACCTTCAAATATTATTATATCTGGTTTTTTTACAATCTTTTTCCAATTCTGTTTTGGATATCTATCATCATTAGATTTATCAAACAAAGGTATTAAAAAAGGTTTAAAATTCTTTTTTAATAAATTATGTAAAACTCTTTTTAAAAGAGAAGTATCGTGTGTTCCTGGGACGCCTCTAGTCAAAAAAAGCTTATGTATTTTTTTAGCCATTTCTTTTCTTTCTTTAAATGTTTTATAAAAATCATCAATAGAAAAGTAAACAACATTAAGTTTAAATTTACACTCCAAAATAATTTTTAAAATTTGCGCTATAGTGCTCTTTCCTGACCCTTGCCCTCCAGACAGACCTATTATAATTGGTTCTTTTTTTTTAATGTAACTTTTGTAAATTGAATTACTCATTGGAAGGTAAAATTTCTTGAGTTGTCCTAGTTTGTCGTAAAATAATTGTCCAAAATTTTCTTGTTTTTGAATAAAGCTTAAATACCTTTTTTTTAACTTTAAGAAACTAGGCTTTGTTTCTTGCATTACTTTTTATCTAAAGGATGATTTTGGCCGTCGGCTACGCTTACATTTTTTAATCTGAAAGTATCTTCATCGTCAATACATCCAACATTAAATGCTGTCATAGCTGGATTTATTCTTGGGTTGTGATGCGTGTAAATTCCACAAATTGAACAAAAATAGTGTTTAGCAATTTTTGAATGAAATTGGTAAAGTTTCAATTTATCAAATCCTTTTATAATTTTAAAATTCTCATTTTTAACAATGGACATAATTGCACCTTTTCTTTTACAAATTGAACAATTGCACCTTAAAACTTTTTCTAAATTTTTGACATTCACTTGGGCCTCTACTCCTCCGCAATGGCAGGTAAGTTTTTTCATATGTTTCTCTCTTTTATAGACTATTTTATTAAGGGTATTAATAAATATCCACAGTTAAGCTATATCTTGTTTAGATGTTCACGTTTTGATTCTCTTTTGATTCTGATTTAGACTCATAATACAACTTATTCGTGTGTGTAAGTATTTATGCTTTTTATATCTCTCTCTGAATTTAAAAATTCTTCTTTATTTTCTCTTAAAGAAACCAGGTAGATAGCTAGGTTAAAAGTAACCAATAAAATTTGAAAAATTAAAGGTATTAAGTTTATTTTTAAACTTACATAGAAAAGAATAATTAACAAAATTACTGATCTTAAAAAAACTGTTGTTTTAAAAACAGCAATAATTGAAAATGAATGAATTATAAGATTTATTAATGACATTTTTGATGGTCCATAAAACCTTGTACCTCTAATAGAGTCTATCGAATTTAACTCCAAAATATGTTTTTTAAGAGATCCAGAGAAACTACTCCACAAGCTTATTTTGCCAGATAAAATTTTAACGTCATTTTTTTTTAAACAACTGTAATTGCCAAAATTTATATTTTGCCCAGTAAAAACAAATGTTAGAAATTTATGTATTTGATACAATAGTTGAAAAAAAAATCCTTCTGATCTTTTAACTCTTTTTGCAACTACTGACTTTGTGGGTTCAGAAAAAATTTTTTCGATCAAAGTCTTTATTTCTTCTGGTCTATCCTCTCCATCTCCATCCATAACTATCAAATAATCAAAGTTTTCATTTTTGGCTAAATACTTTATACCTAAAGCATTACATCTAGCGTGCCCTTTGTTTTTGCTCATATTAATTATATTTAAAGATGATATGTTTGAAGGAATTTGAATTTTAGGAATTTTTATATTTGAACAATCATTAATTATTAAACAACTGAAATTACAATTTTTTATAGAAGAAATAACATTATTAATATTATCTAATAATTTTAATAATGACTCCCAATCATTGTAAACTGGTATTAATAACTTAATATTTTTCATTTTGTCCCAATCATACATATTCCAATTGGCTTAATAGTTCCATAAATTCCTGGACATATTTTTTTTAAAACCTGAGGATTGCCTGCATATACAACACCTCCTTCGATATTTATATTTTTTACATCTTTCAATTTATTAAACCATTTTGGTCTTGAGCTAAGATGATAGGATAAATTGCCTCCCGACCATTCATCTCCAACGATAATAGAAATTTCATTTGAAAAATTTTTATCCCATTTTTTTTGAACTAAATAGGCTATCTCTTTTCCAGGGTAATCAGTTCTTTTATTGTCTTGCGAAATAGAAACAAATGAATACACAAAAGGAGAAAGAATAAAAAATGTAATAAATAATGATAGAAATAAATTAATTTTTTTATAATGAATTTTTTCTTTAAAAAGGTAAATAAAGAATACTCCAATAAATAAATAAAATGGTGTCATCCACATTGTTCTTATTTTGACGCCCATAATTACTGAAGTTAAAAATACTAAAAATATCGGAAGTATACTTATAGTTAATAAAAATAAAAATTTTTTATCTTTTAAGTTTAGTCTTATTTTAAATTTTAAAATTAAAATAGATAACATAAGAAAAAATGGAGAGAGTATTCCCAATTGTTTAGCAAGAAACACAAAAGGGTGATAAATATGATTTAATAGATTTACTTCTTCAAATCCAGTCCTACGAAATGCATAACTCAAAGTGGTAAAATCATTTTCTATTAACCAAATAAAGTGAGGTATTAAGACCAAAATAAAAGTAACCAAAGAAACACAACATTTAAAATTTATTTTTCTTTTTATCAGCAAATAAAAAAGCAAAATATCTAAAGAAAATAATAGATATAAAAATAAATAATGTGACAAAATCCCGAATGCAGAAAATATACCAAAACACAACCAATCAAGTGTTTTGTTTTGCTTTAAACCTCTCCAGCAAAATAAAATTGTCAACGCCCAAAAAGGTAGTTGGCAGATATAAACATTAAACTCTGGAGTAGTATAATTATAAAAATATATACCTTCTAATAGCATTATTGATGTAAATACGAAAATTTTATTCTTAAAAAATTCTTTTGAAAAAATCCAAATAAATAAAAAACTCAGAACAACAAATATTTGACTGAGAAGATAATATGCCCAATCTTGGTTACCAAAAATTTTATAAAATACTTCAACCATTAGGGCGCTCATTGGTGGGTGTTTATTAAAACCCCAGTCTAAATTGCTTCCCCATGCCAAGGCTTCAATTGTATCTAGTGGTAAGTTCTGATTTGTAATTGAAGGTACTAGTGTCCATATTACTAGGTGAAAAAATAAAAGTAATATAAATAAAGTGGGGATATTTTTTTCTTTTATCATTTTGTAACAAATTAATACAATTTAAAGCCTATTGACACGCATAAATTCAGACATATACTCGCCAACTTTAAAAATGCCTAAAAAATCATATAAAAAAGCATATATCCCAAATACTAAAGAAAAATACATGTGTGCAAAGCACAAAAAATATTTTACAGAAATTTTGATTAATTGGAAGAAAGATATAGTAAAGTCTAACAACCTTGGTAATATTTTAAATTCTTCAGATGATAACATTTCATCAGCAGATGTAGTTGATCAGGCTTCTTCTTATACAGACAAGACTGTTGAAATGAGAGCCTTAAATAGAAGCAGAAAACTTTTAGAAAAAATAGATTCTGCGCTAAAAAGATTAAAAGATGGAACTTATGGTTTTTGTGAAGAAACATCAGAACCAATAGGCTTAAAAAGACTTATAGCTAGACCTATTGCAACACTCTCAATCGAGGCTCAAGAAAAGCACGAAAGAAATGAAAAGATATATGTAGAGGATTAAGGTTTTGGGATTTTTTCTCCTCTTTTCATAAAGTCATAACCTTTTTTTACCGCTTCTCTTTCAGAAATTTCATTATACCATCTAGTTAGATTTTTAAATTTTTTTAAACCTATATCATGCCAATCGTGTCTAGCTATCCAAGGAAAAGTTGCAATATCTGCGATAGTATATTGATCATAAGCTAAATATTTTGAATTAGACAATCTTTCATCTAATTCTTTATAAATTCTTTCAGATATTTTAAAATACCTTTTTTCACCGAATTCACTTTTTCCAGGATTATAATGATGGAATTGATGGTGTTGACCAAGCATAGGTCCAACATATGCCATTTGTCCCATAAGCCATTGATTGATTAAGGTCCTTTTGTTCTCATCATAAAATTTTCTACTTTTTTCACCGAGATACATTAATATTGCCCCTGATTCAAACACACTAATATTATTCTTATGATCAATAATTACAGGTATTTTGCTAAAAGGACTTATTTTTTTAAATTCAGGCTGAAACTGTTCATCTTTGTTAATATTTATTTTAGTTACTTTATACTCATAATTTATTTCCTCTAACATAATGGAAATTTTTTTTCCATTAGGTGTATCTGATGTTAAAAGCTCAATCACTTTTTTTTACACCAAGTCTATTTTGAATTTCTTTTGAAGAAGTAGTAAATTGAAACCTAAATTTTTCATTTGGTCGAGCTCTTTTAAAGCATTCAACAGCGGCTAAAGCGGCTTCATGAAATCCTGATAAAATAAGTTTTAACTTACCTGGATAATTGCATATATCACCTATTGCGAATATACCCGGTTTATTGGTTTGAAAATTTTCAGTATTTACATCTATTGTTTTTTTAGTCATGCTTAATCCCCACTCTGCAATAGGTCCTAATTGCATAATTAATCCAAAAAAACCAAGTATGACGTCAACATCTAAACTTTCTGTATTTCCCTCATCATCTTTTAAAACAATAGATTTTAATTTTTCTTTATTGTTCATTGAGTGTATTTGAAATGGGGTTTTTATTGAAATTTTTCCTTCTTTTTTTAACTTCTCTAATTCACTTAAAGTATGTGGTGCACCTCTAAATTCATGACGTCTATGAATTAAAGTTACCTGTGAATTTTTAGACAATTCTAAAGCCCAATCTAAAGCTGAGTCTCCACCTCCAAAAATCGCTATTTTTTTATTTTTTAAATTTTCTTTATTAGATACAGAATAAAAAACTTGTTTTCCCTCAAATTTTTCTAATTCTTTTAGAGATAGTTTTCTTGGTTCAAAAGAACCTACGCCTCCAGCAATTATAATATTTGAAGCAACAAAAGATTTATTTTTATTTGTTTTTACTATCCATTTATCTTTATCATTTTTTAATTCTTGAACTCTTTCACTGAGGTGAAAATTAGTTTTAAAAGGTTTTATTTGTTCTAATAATCCTTCTGTCAATGATTTGCCGCTACACTCAGGTAAAGCAGGTATGTCATAGATTGGTTTGTCTGGATAAAGTTCTATACATTGTCCTCCAGGTTTATCCAAATTATCTATCACCTCTGACTTTAATCCTTTAATACCTAATTGGTGAACTGCAAATAAACCAACTGGTCCAGCCCCTATTATAATAACATCAGTTTTAATCATTTAAGTTTGTCTTTTTGGGGTTGTCACTACAAGCCCATCTAATTCATTTGAAATTAAAATTTGACAACTAAGTCGACTATTTTTTTTGGGTTCAAATGCCATATCTAACATATCTTGTTCTGCGTCTTCTATCTTGTTTAGTTTATCTAACCATTTTTCTTGGACATAAACATGGCAAGTAGCACAAGCCATAGATCCACCACAGTCAGCATCAATACCATTTATATTATTTTGTATGGCTCCTTCCATTACTGACAAGCCAGATGAAACTTCAATTGTTTTACTGTTACCCTGATAATCAATATATGTAATTTTAGGCATAGTTTAAATATAGGCACAAAAAAAAATAGGGCAAGTAGTCAAACTCGCCCTATTTCTAAATTAATTTACGTTCTATCTTGATGCTAATCTAGTATTAGACATTGCAGCTGCCCAGATAACTAGACCAAAAGCGATCTTGTTAATAAAGTCAGCTAAGTTGTAAATAATGTTTAATGCATTAGCGTCTACACCACCAGCTAGGTAACCGAATACATATCCTAAAGGATATATTGCCCAACCGATTGTTACGATTACTCTCATAGCGCTGAAAGCAGTTGTTAAAGCTTTGTTACCGCTTTTACCTGCTAATTTACCAGCTTCACCAGAGAATATTTCAAATAGAATGTATATCCATCCAGCCATTCCGATTACAAATCCAACAAATGGTTGAATATAGCCAGCTTCACCTAAGTATCCGCCAACTAACATTACTATAGAAGCAATTAAAAGCTTCCAGAATATAGATGTTGGTACTTTTCTTACAGCTGCTAAGATTAGATAAAATTCTACGATTTGAAGAGGAACAGTAATTAACCAATCAATATATCT
>MDSW01062964.1_pt1 | contig 27425 bp, 16 predicted proteins | sample 811171 | NCBI WGS metagenome assembly MDSW01 (sample SAMN05326641, study PRJNA326480) | marine metagenome | isolation source: seawater | place: Atlantic Ocean: North West | collected 2012 | reverse complement strand
CCGCCGGGGAGACGATCGAACCCCACAGCCTTGACCGCCTCTCGCGTGCCCTCGTACGACACGCACGGGTCCGTGTCGCCGTTGAACACGATCGTCGTCCGCAGCCGCGGCGCGATGTCGCGGTAGAAGTCCACCATCGACTCAGCGCCCTTCTTCGCGTCCGCGTTGCACGCGGCGTAATCGCTCGCGTACGACCAATCGCGGCCGGGGCCGGGCCACGCGTCGACCGGAGCGTCTTCCACGTGTAACGCCTTCCGGACGTCCGCGCGCATCATCCAAGTCGACATGTCGTAGTCCAACGTCCCGGGGATGTCGTTCCGGACCGCCGCGGCGGGGCCGAAGAGGGAGAGGTCGTTCATCCACGCGCGTTCCCAGTCTTGCGAGAACGCGTCCGAGGACGCGAGAAGGAACCGTCGATGCGCCGCGACGCATCGCGGGTCGTCGCGCTTCTTATCCAGCGGCCGCCGCCGCCGCCGCCGCGGACGCGCGACGTCTTCTTCGGAGTCGTCGTCGGGGTCGGGGTCGGGGAGGAGCACTTCCGCGACGGGTTCGCCGCGGCCCCACCGCGTTCGCGCGCGCGTCGAGCGCGACGACACTACTTGGTTTTCGTTTGCCTCTCCCGCTTCCCTCCCCGACCAGGTGCCTCTCGCGAGCGGCGCGGCGTACCTCATCTTACACGTGTTCCACATCAAGTCGAAGTCTTCCTCCGGGACGAACCCGTACTTGTGCCCGTACCACAGCATGTCCATGGAGTCGGCTTGGAACGCGTTATCCGTGCACGGGTCGCCGGCGGCGAGACCGACGAGGTTGATCTTCGTCGTCGAGTTCTTCGTCGTCGTCTTCGTCGCGTCGTTCTCGAACACCTCCGACGACTCCGCCGCCGCCACGGCGTCGTTGTGATCGAGAATCGCGCGCGATAACGTCGGGACGTACACCCCCGCGTACGACTCCCCGGTGATGAAGAACTCGTTCTTCGCCAGCGTCGGAAATTTAACCCCGAAGAAGTGCACCAGCGCCGCGAGCGCGTCGGACGCCGTGGACTTGTCCGTGTTGTAACACCCGCCGGGCGGGCGTTTCAACTGCTTCGCGCAGTACGAGTACCCCACCCCCGCCGGGGACTCCAGCGCGAGGAGGTTCGCGTCGTTCGTCCACGCCCACGGGTTGAGCATCAGCCCCCCTGTGCGATTCGTGAGCAGCGGCCCGTTCTCCTGGAGGAAGCCCAGGATCGAGCTGCTCCCGGGCCCGCCGTTGAGCCACAGCACGATCGGCTTGGACGCCCAGTCGTCCGCGGGGGACAGCGCGAGCCAGTAGTGCAGCATTGTCCCGGGCGTGGACGCGGACGCGTCGAGGAAGCCGCTGTACTGCGCCGTGGGAGGGGCGCCGTACCCGGGCAGGTCGTCGACGAGATCCGCGGCGGGGCCCACCGTCGTCGTCGTCGCGGTCGCGGTCTCGCGCCCGCGCGCTCCCTCCCCGACGACGCCGCCGCGGAGCGGGGGGGTCAGGGCGGAGGCACGACGCGGCGCGCGCGCGGCGGCGACGGGCGACGTGAGGAGCGCGAGCGCGAGGACGACGGAGAGGCGCGCCATCGCGGCGACGCGACCCCGGAGAATGAAACGGCGCGCGCGTCTGGCCTCGCGCGCGTCTGATGAAGTGGCCACTGCAGGTCCACTTCAAACAGCGGGGTTTTCGCGGCGACGCCGCGGAGAGCGAACGCGCCGCCGCACGCACGCGACGCCCCACCGACGCACCACACACGCGCTCACGATGGCCGAGCCCGCCCAAACGGAGGCGCCCGCGCTCAAGGAGTACCCGGAGTTCCCCGGGGAGCCCATGAGCAAGAGGTGCGATCCGCCGCCGCGCGCCGATCGATCGCGATCGATCGTCGCTCTTGTTTCGAACCGATCGACCGCTCTCCATCGCGCCCGTCCCTCCCCGTCCTCGCCCACCCGCCGCCCTCCTCTGACGCCCCCACGCACGACGACGCTCGCCTCCCGCGCGCGACCGACGACAGCGAGTACAAGAAGCGCCTCAAGGCGGCGCAGAACGCCAAGGCGAAGGCTGAGAAGGACGCCGCGAAGGCGGCGAAGGCGGCCGCGGCGCCGAGCGCCGACTCCAAAAAGTCCGAGGAGGACGAGGAGGGCGAGCTCGACGCGACGCAGTACACCGCGAACCGCATCAACAAAGTCTTGGCGCGCAAGGCGAACGGCGAGCACCCGTACCCGCACAAGTTCCACGTCGACACGTCGCTCCCGGACTTCATCTCGCGCTTCGGCGGCGTCGCGGACGGCGTCGTGGACGAGAGCGTGAAGATCTCCGTCGCGGGACGTCTCATGTCCAAGCGAGCGTCCGGGACGAAGCTGTACTTTTACGACCTCCGCGGCGACGGCGTGAAAGTCCAGGTCATGGCGGACGCGAAGATGGCGACGGAGTACGACTTCGAGAAGATAAACATGTCCACGCGCCGCGGCGATATCGTCGGCATTCGCGGCTACGCGGGCAAGAGCAAACGCGGCGAGCTGTCCATCTTCCCGTGCCACCTCGAGGTGCTCACGCCGTGTCTGCACATGCTCCCCGGGTTCAGCGGCCTGAAGGATCAAGAGACGCGGTACAGGAAGCGCTTCCTCGACCTCATCATGAACCCGGAGGTGCGAGACATCTTCATCACGCGCTCGAACATCATCCGAAGCATCCGCAAGTACCTCGACGATCAAGATTTCGTCGAGGTGGAGACGCCGATGATGAACATGATCCCCGGCGGCGCCACCGCCAAGCCGTTCATCACGCACCACAACGACCTCGACATGACGCTGTACATGCGCATCGCCCCGGAGCTGTTCCTGAAGGAGCTCGTCGTCGGCGGGATGGACCGCGTGTACGAGATCGGGCGACAGTTCCGGAACGAGGGCATCGACATGACGCACAACCCGGAGTTCACGACGTGCGAGTTTTACATGGCGTACGCGGATTACGAAGACCTCATGAAGATGACCGAGGACCTCGTGTCCGGGATGGTGCTGAGACTGAAGGGGTCGTACAAGGTGATGTATCACGCGAACGGCCCGGACGAGCCCCCGGTGGAGATCGACTTCACGCCGCCGTTCAAGCGGTTCAGCATGGTGGCGGACCTGGAGAAGACGCTGAACATTAAGATTCCGATGCCGCTCGAGTCGGACGAGGCGAACCGATACCTCAAGGACACGTGTCAAAGACTCGGATCGGAGTGCCAGCCGCCGCACACCACCGCGCGATTGCTCGACACGCTCGTGGGCGACTACCTCGAGACGCAGTGCGTCTCCCCCGCGTTCATCTGCGACCACCCGAAGATCATGTCGCCGCTCGCGAAATACCACCGAAAACTCCCGGACATGACGGAACGATTCGAGGCGCGTTCTATCTCACACTGGTCCCCATACGACCCCGTCTGCGTGGTGAACGCCGTTCCTTAAGGACTTTTTCTCCCGGCGTGTCTCTCCGCCCAGGGTCCCTCGCTTTCAATCTCCGCCCTCGGCGCCTTTAAACTCCGCTTCTGACGCCTATGAACTCCGCCCCGACGAATAGATGTTCGTCAACAAGCGAGAGCTGTGCAACGCGTACACCGAGCTGAACGACCCGATCGTCCAGCGCGAGCGGTTCGCGGACCAGGCGAAGCAGAAGGGCGCGGGCGACGACGAGGCGATGACCGTGGACGAGACGTTCTGCGAGGCGCTCGAGTACGGCTTGCCGCCGACGGGCGGGTGGGGGCTCGGGATCGATCGTCTCACGATGTTGCTCACGGACACGGCGAACATTAAAGAGGTGCTGCTGTTCCCGGCGATGAAGCCGGACGACCAACAAGGCGGCAAGGTGGACGCGGCCCCCGTGCCCGTGCCCGCGGCGGTGGCGGTGGCCGCCGCCGCGGGGAAGATGGAGAAGCTGTCCGTCGCGGCGTCCCCGACGAAGGCGGCGCCGGCGCCGGGGCCCGTGACGGAGAACACTCTTCATAAGAGCGTCAAGCAGGCGAAGAAGCCGGACGCCAAGCCGCTGCAGCACGACGAGCCGACGTCGGACGAGTGGGCGACGGGCGCGCACGGCCGGCCCGCGGGGGAGTTGGAGACGAGGGACTGGGGGGAGACGATGTATTCGAAGCCGCAGTGAGGTGAGTCTTCGGACGGAGCGGAGCGTAGCGACGAGAGAATGTGTTGCGTGAGCGTGTACACGACTATGTGCCCTCTTCAGAGCCGTCGAGACTCCCTCCCTCCATCCCAGATCCCTCCCTCGCTCACTTCTTCTTCTCGTCCTTCTTCGACGGGGTGTCGATCGTCTCCACCTCGGACATCGCCCCGAGGTCGCCGTACTTGTCGCCGAACCGAGACACCTGCCCCGCGTTGGTCATGATAGCCGTGGACTTTCCGAGGAAAAACGGGTGGTTCCCGCTCCAGATGTCCACGACGTACTCCGCCTGAGTACCCCCCACCGTCATCACCTCCTCGCCGTTGCAGAACACCTGAGGGGGGGAGGGGGGAGATGAGGTGAGAGTGAGAGTGAGAGGTCGGTCAGCGCTCTCCGTCGCGGGGGGAGGGAGGAGGAGCGAGACGCCACGACGAAACGAACGAGCGACGATGAGGTTTTTCCCAGCTAGGGTTTGTTCGCGTCGCGCGACCGTCGCGAGACGCGCGCGTCGTCGGAGACGAACGGGGACGGAGGCGCACCTTCGCCTCGGGGAAAAACTCCGGCTGCTTGTCCGTCTGCGCCATGCACACCACACCACCGTTGGTGACCTGGGAGTGGAACGGAGGAGGGGTGGGAGGTGAACGTCAGTCGCGCGTCGAGCGGAGCCGCGCGGCCGGAGACGGGGGGAGGGCGTCGCGACGGGAGATTTTATCCTCCACGTCCGGCCACGTCTCTCGCGCTCGGAAATTCTTTCGCGCGGGCGGGTCGGAGCAAGACGCGCACCTTGGACACCCGGGAACCCGCGAACCGACCCGCGCGCGCGGCGTTCACGCGAGGCTTCACGCCCGCGAAGTTAGCGATAGCGGCCATCGATACTAAGAAGACGTGCGACGCGCGTCCAAAGAATGCCGGAGCGTCGTCGAGTCACGCGAAAACGAACAGGCCGCGGTCGGGCGGAAGAGCCGCTGTGAGCGTTTCGATGCGCCACTGATGTTCGATCGCTGGACTTATTAAAACGCCACTCAAACGTCGTCGCTCGCCCGCTACTCGGTCTTCGCCCGCGCGCGTCCGCGCTTTCCCATCCCCCCGCGCGCGAGGACCGTCCCGCACGCCGCGATCGCGACCGCGTGCGAGCCGAGGTGCAGCCGCCCGGGAACGCTCGCGAACGCGGCGACGACGGCGGCGACGCCCGCGCCCGCGCCCGCGCCCGCGTCGGCGTCTCTCTCCCCCTTCCCTCTCCTCCCTCGCGTCGTCCGCTTCGCGCGCGCGCTCGTCCACGCCTTCACCCACGGCATCGACGGCAGCGCGACCGACAGCGCGACGACGGCGTCCACGACGGACGTCCTCGGCATCGACGGCACCACCCCGGATTCGCCGCGAGACTGAGGGGCGTTCCATACAAAGCGATGTCGGGGTGGAGTTCAAAGGCGTCAGTTGAAGTTGAAAGGCGTCGAGGGCGGGCGTTGAAACCGAGGCATGAGCGGAGAGATGCGCCGGGCAAAGTCCTTAAGGATCGGCGTCCACCACGCCGACGCGGTCGTATGGGGACCAGTGTATAGAACGCACCTGAGACTCGATCACGACTCGGATCGCCGCCGCGAGCGACGGCGCGTACAGCGCAAAGGACTGGAGCGTCAGCAGCGCGCGCAGCGTCGCGGCGACGGCGACGTCGCCCGTCGTCGAAGTCGTCGAAGTTGTCGTCGTCGTCGAAGTCGCGTCGTTGAGACTCAGCGCGAGCGCGAACGCGAGGCCGACCGCCGGCTGCGTCGCGCACGTCGTCGCGACCGCCGCCGTCGTCGCCGCGCCGAACAGCGCCGCGACCGCGCGCGCCGCAAGATCGATCCAGGACGAGGAGGAGGACTCGTCGTTGTCGTCACCGTCGTCCTTCCCCCTCGCGAGGAAACGGAAACGAGTGAGAAAACGCCGCGCCGCGGCGACGCGCTCGATCGCGAGCGCCTGGACGACGACGACGCTCAGCGACGTCGCGAACACGAACGACGGCACCCCCGCGAGGTGACTCGCGACGCGCATCACGCCGCCGCCGCCGCCGCCATCCCACCTCGGCGCGTGCGCCGGCGGCGCGACGATCGCGGTCAGCGCGAAGACGACCGCGAACGTCCCGATCCACGCCGCGTCGCGCGTCAGAGCGAGCAACGCCGCCGCCGCGGACGCGACGCGCGACGCCGACGCGCCCGCCGCTCTGCGAGCCGCCGCGCGCCGCTCCGCGCGCGCGGACGCGAACGCGAGGTGCGCGACCGACGCGGGGACGATCGCGGGCGTCCACGCGAGAACGGCACGAAGAAACGCATCGCCGTCGGCCGTTTCCGTTTCCGTTCCATCTTTGTCTCGGTCCGTCTCCGTCTTCTCGTCGATCAACGCCGCTCGCGCGATGACGCGCCGTTCCGCCGCGTCTCGCGCGCCGCCCGCCGCGGCGACGCGCAGCATCGCCTCGCTCATCGCCCGCACCACCTGATTACACCACACGATGCACTGATGGTCCGCGGACAGCGTCCCGTTCGCGCCTCTGAGCTCGCGGACGTCGACGCCGAGCGTCGTCGTCGTCGTCCGCGACGACGCGTCGCGCCCCCGCGCCCGCGCGCCAAAGGCACCCGCCGCCGCCGCCGTGACCTGCCGGTCGCGATCCCCCCCTCTGACGGCCACGATCGCGACGCCCAACGCGGCGCGGCGCTCGAGCAGCGACTCGAGGCGCGTCCAGTCCGCGTCCTGAGGGCCATTCCATACGAGCGAACGTCGGGGTGGAGTTGAAAGGCGTCAGATGGAGTTGAAAGGCGTCGAGGGCGGGTATTGAAGGCGAGGGGTGGGCGGAGAGAAACGACGGGCGAAGTCCTTAAGGATCGGCGTCCACCACGCGAACGCGGTCGTATGGGGACCAGTGTATAGAACGCACCAGGCGCGAAAAGAACCGCGCGGTGGACGGCAGCGTCGACGCCGGGGACGCACCTCGCGGCGTCGCGAGCGTCGCGAGCGTCGCGGCGGACGCGAACCACGTGGGCGTCCGCGGCGGAAACGGCGTCGACGCCATCACGATCGCGCGCCTCGCGACGACGCCGCCCATGGAGTGCGCGTACACGAACGTGGGCACCCCGGGCGGGTACAGCGTCGACACGAAGCGCATCGCGTGAGCGAGGAACTCCGCCTGACGCTCGAGCAGGTCGCCGTGGAACGCGCCGAGCTCGTCGTTGAGGTGGACCGCGTACCAATCGATCGACACCGGATCCGAGTCGAGGACGTCGTCGTCGTGCAGGACGTTCGCCGCCGCCGCCTCCGCCTTCGCGGTCGCCGCCCTCGCGGTCTCGCTCGCGATGCTCCGCACTTGCTTGTAGCTCCCTCCGTTCCCCGGGACGAAGATCCCGGGCACGGACCCGCGCGTCGTTCGCGCTCGAGTCGACCCGCCGCCGAGGACGCCCTCCCCGGCCTGCGAGATCGCCTCCGAGGCGGACATCCCCGGGTTACTCGGGTTCTCGCGGTACATGTACAGCTTGTACCCGTGGTCCGCGACGGACGGCGGAAGCGACGGCGTCTCGAGCTGAAAGTACGCCGGGCGCACGTAGGTCATCGCGCATCGGTTCTCGCCGCCGTACGCGGGCGAGAGGATCCGCGTCCACGCGCGCGCGAGGACGAGAAGGGGGAGGAGGACGATCGCGACGGGCGCGACCCATCGCGGGCCGCCGCCGAAGCTGGGCATCGCGTCGCGCGGGGAAGAGTGTGAAGAGTGTTCGAGTTCGTGACCTCGCGTCTCACATTTTATTTTCTCTCGTCGCGACCGAGGATCCGCGGCGACGGCGCTAGCGCGGTTCGGGGCGGCCGTCCGCCCCACCCGCGCCCCCCACCTACATCTACACGTCAAACAAAAGACTCGTGTGCGTCGTCCGTTCCGTTCCGTTCCGTTCCGTTCGCGACGAGAGACGCGACGATCGATCGACGGTCCCTCGACGCGAGCGATTCGATTCGAGGGTGGTTCGTTCGATCACTTCTTTCCCTTCTTCGCCGTCTTCTTCGCGGGCGCGTCCTTCTCCTTCGACGGCGTCTCCTTACCGCCCGCGTCGTCGCCTCCCGCGTCCGCGTCCGCTCCTCCTCCTTCCTTCGCCTTCGCGTTCGCGTTCGCGTCCGCGTCCGCGGCGTCCCCCCCGTCCCCCCCGCCCTCCTTGGCCTTCGCCAATCGATCCCTCTCCTCGAGCTCCTTCTTCGTGAGAAACCGCCCCCCCGCGCCGCGTTCGCGCCGCCGCGCGTGGTTGTGCCTGCTCTCGTGCAAGTACGGCTTCCGCGACTTGATCAGTCGGTTCTCGCTCTCCGCCTTCGCCCTCGCCGCGCGTCTGCGCAAGATCCCGTGGTACTGCTTCGCGTTCACGTACACCGGCTCTTCCTCCATCTCGCTCGGGAGCATCATGCGCGCGCTCTGTTGGTCGTTCCATACGAGCGATGATATCGGGGTGGAGTTGAAAGGCGTCAGGTGGAGTTGAAAGGCGCCGAGGGCGGGGATTGAAAGCGAGGCGTGGGCGGAGAGAAACGCCGGGCAAAGTCCTTAAGAAACGGCGTTCACCACGCCGACGCGGTCGTATGGGGACCAGTGTGAGATAGAACGCGCCTGCAACCCGCCCATGATGTGCGGCGCCACAACCGTCTGCTGCCCGTACGCCACGACGCCGCCGTACGCCATGTACGGGTCGTACGCGTACGCGGACCTCATGTAGTCCTGGCCCTGCGCGGCCGCGCCGCTGCCATCGTTCGTGGCGTACTCGACGACTGAGTTGCGGGGGGAAGGGGAGGGAAGCGGGGTCGTCGTCAGCTTCAATTTATCGTCGCGTCTGGGAGGCGTGAAGGAAGGAAGATCTATCCCTAACCCAGCGAAATCAATCGCGCGCGCCGTCGGGCGCCTCGCTCGAACGCCGCGACGAGGACGGCGAATGCCGTCGCGACGATCGAGCGCGCGCGCGTCGGGGGCGAACGCCTCGTCGCGACGGCGTTCGCGCGTCGCGCCCGCGCGGAGGGTTTCGACCGAGACGTCGCGTAGGGGGTTTATGTACGCGCGATTGAAATCGAGCGAGATTCGCGCGGCGCGCGCGCGACTCACCCCCGCCCTGAGGAGCTTGCACTTGCATCGCGCTCGTCCGTTCCCTCGCGTCGCGATTGCGATCGAGCGCTCGCGCGGCCTGAGCGTAAGACTCCTCGTTCGCGCGCGCGTGCCCGGTGCGCGCGCGGATGCAGTGCACTCCCGTCGCGCGCGCACTTTCCTCGTCTCTTCGCTGCGGAAAAGGTAGGAAGCCGGCGGCGCTGATTGGCCGAGGCCGCCGAAGGCGCGATACGATAGGACGATTACGCGGCGAGTACGTACGTTTTCGAGTCTTCTGAATGTTTGCCCATATGCAAAAAGGATCTCAAAAATACAGCTGTGCGTGCGTCGCATACGGCCACGTTTTCTCCTGTTTTCGCCCCGACGAGATCTCGGGGAGATGAAGATTCGCGCATAAGCGGCTCCCGCTGACTTGTCACCATCCTCCGCCGCACGCGCGCACGTCGCACGCGCGCGCCAACGCGAACGCAGCGCTCGCGGCGTCGCGCGCACGAAGCCGCGCGTTAACGCGCCGCAGGGGCGTCGCCGTCGCGTCGAACGCGGAGGCGCGCCGCGCGTCGACGGCGGCGGTGACATCCGCGGAATCGTCCGTCCTCTCGCTCGCGCGGGTCGTTGCCGGCGCGCGCGAAAGAGTCGAACGACCCCACCGCCCGCGCCGAACCGACGCCGGCGCGCGTCTCGAGCGCGAGGTCGCGGCGACGAGACGCGCGCGCGGTCAGTCGCGCAGTCAGTCGCGCGGAGCGGACGCGCCGCCGCGCAGTCAGTCTCGCCGCGTCGCGTCCGCCGAGCTCGGTGATCCCGCGGGTCGCGCGCGGAAACCATGGCGCCGATGCCGAACGACGCCACCTCGGGCGCGGACGTCGCGGGGATCGTGACGCGCCAGCGCCGGAGCGAGAAGTACTGGGAGGATTACGAGGACTGGAAGGCGCGTCGAGCGCGCGTCGCGCGCGTCCCTCTCGTCCGCGCCGCGTCGCGCGCGATCGCCGCGCGTCCCTCGCGCGCATGACTCCAGACGCACAGAGAGATCCTCTCGCGCGGCGATCCGCGTAAAGAAGACAACCCGACGCGAATCGTATCGCGCTCTGAAGCGCGCGGACGGAGCGCTGACCTCTTTCGTCCCCTCCAACGTCCCCGCCCACCCCACCCCCCCTACCCTCGCACAGAAACACCACCCGTGCGCGATCGAGTGCTTCGAGCGTTTCGTCGCCGCCGCGAGCGGTAAGCTCCTCACGGTGTTCTTAGACTACGACGGCACGATATCCCCGATCGTCAAGCAACCCGAGCGCGCGTTCATGTCCGACGAGATGCGCGCGGCGGTGAAGCGCGTCGCGGCGCTGTACCCGACCGCGGTGATCAGCGGGCGGAGCCGCGAGAAGGTGTACGACTTCGTTCAGATCCCGGAGCTGTACTACGCCGGGTCGCACGGGTTGGACATCGTCGGCCCCCGCGGTATAGGTGTGTTCTGTACACTGGTCCCCATACGACCGCGTTGGCGTGGTGAACGCCGATCCTTAAGGACTTTTCCCGTCGCTTCTCTCCGCCCACCCCTCGGTTTCAATCCCCGCCCTCGGCGCCTTTCAACTCCGACTGACGCCTTTCAACTCCACCCCAGCGTCGCGGCGGCGGCGGGCGCGGGGGGCCGAAGACGGAGACGCGGCGTCGACGGACGTCGACGTCTCCGCGTCGGGGGTTGGGGAGGACGAGGACGACGACGCGGCGCCGACGCACGAGGCGATGCATCAGCCCGCGCCGTGGGCCGCGGAGCTCATGGACGAGGTCAACGATCGATGCGTGAAGGCGATCGAGGACATCCCCGGGGCGACGGTGGACCACAACAAGTTTTGCATCTCGGTGCACTACCGGAACTGCGATCCGAAGCACTGGGGCGAGGTCAATGCCGTCGTCGACGCGTGCGTGGCGTCCGACCCGACGCGGCTGAAGAAGGCGACCGGACGCAAGGTGTTCGAGGTGAAGCCTCGAGTGGCGTGGGACAAGGGCAAGGCGCTGTCGTTCCTGCTCGGCGAGCTCGGGCTCGACGAGAGGTTCCACGAGGACGAGGTCTTGTCGTTGTATTTCGGCGACGACCACACGGACGAGGACGCGTTCAACGAGCTGAAGGGGATGCCCAACGGCCGCGGGTGCGGCGTCATCGTGAGCACCGTGCCGAAGCCGTCGGACGCGTCGTTTAGCGTGCGAGACCCGGACGACGTGTTGATATTTTTGAATAGGATAGCGGACCTCGCGGAGAACGGGACGACGAAGTCGATGCGGACGACGGACACCGCGGGCGTGAAGCGGGGCGGAGGCGCGGCGTGACGTGCGCGGAGTCGACGCGACGCGAGTCGAGCGGACGATCGCGGCGACGACGCGGGCGGCGATCGATCGCATCGCTTGGAATGTATTGACTGACCGCGCGCGTCAAAACCAACCGTTCGCGCCGCGCTCGCGTTCGCGACGCGATCATTTCCTCCCCTTCTTCCCCTTCTTCCCGCCCTTCGGCTCCTCCTTCGGCGCCTCCGTCGCCGCCGCCGCCATCTCCGGCGTCTTCGGCGCGTTCGCCGCCTGGGCCGCCGCGTCCGCGATAGAAGCCTGAATCTCCCCGCTCTCGATCCCCGCGTCGTCGTCCATCTCTTTCGCGCGGCGGGCCCCGGGGGTCCCCCCCGCGAGGAGGATCGACGCGTCCGGCTCGATGCCGTGCGACAGCAACGCGTCCGCGATGTCACCCGCGTCCGCGCCCGCGGCGACGGCGACGCGCGACGACTCGCGGAGCGCGAGCGCGGTGTTCTCCCTCTCCGCTCGCGCCGCGCTCGCCGCGTCCTCCGCGGTCGCGGCCGCGGCCTTCGCCTGCGCCGCCGCCTTCGCCGCGGCGTCCTTCTTCGCCTTGACGTCGCGCACGCGCTCCACCTGCGCGTCGAGCTCCGCGAGGAGCCGCTCCGCGGCTCTGGCGTCCGCGGGGGACAACGGCGTGCCGACGTCGGAGATGGTCGACGCGTCGCCGCCGCGCGGGGTGACCATCCCGTCGTCGCTGCCGTCGCTCGTCGCCGCGGCGTTCGCGTCGCCGCCGCCGACGCCGGTGATGCCGCGCAGGATGGCGCCGCCGTCCGCGCTGCGGTCCAGCGCGAAGGAGTGGTCTCCGACGGCGGTGGCGAACGAGGCGTCGCCGCCGCTCGTCATCGACAGAAGCTTCGCGCGCAGTTCGCTCTCTTTCGTCTCCTCGCTCGAGAGCTCGCTGTCGAGCCGCGAGACGTTCGTCTCCGCCTCCTCCACGGCGGCGGCGGCGTCCGACGTGGACAACGCCTTGAGGAGCTCCTCTACGCGCGCGGCTTTGGCGGCGGCGAGATCCGCGGCGACCGCGGCGCTCTCCGCCGCCGCGGCTTCGAGCTCCTTCTTGTGCGCCTTCTCCTTCGCGATCAGCGTCGCCTCGAGCTCGCCGCGCCACCGCCGCGCGGACTCGAGCTGCCGCTGCGTCTCCTCGAGCTCGCGCTGTAACGCCGGGTCTCGGAACGGCGACGACTGAAATTTCGTCGGCGATCCGAGCGTGCTGTCGCTTCCGCGGCGTTTGGGCGGCGGCGTCTTCTGCGCCTCCGACGCCTCGCGCTCGCGTCGTTCCTCCTTCTTCTTCTTCGAGGACGAGAACAGCCGCGAGAGCCCCAGGGAAGGGACCGGGGAGACGCGCTCCGGCGTGCGCGCGGTGTTCGGCGGCGACGCGAGATCGACGTCGTCGAGCGAGCGCGACGACTTTGGGGAGTCGCCGTCGCCGTCGCCGTCGCCGTTTTGATTCCGGCGGTGCCTCGCGTAGCGGTACGCCCCCGCGGCGACGACCGCGCCCGCGGTGAGAAGGAGCCCGGCGTTCGGAGACGTCGTTGTCGTCGTCGTCGCCGTCGCGTTGTCGGGAGACCGCGGGGAGCCTCGTAAACGGTCTTCGATGGCGCGCTTCAGAGCGTTCGTCTCCTTCTTTTGCATCGCGTTCGCGGTTTCTTTCTTTCGCCCCGCGCGCGCGTCCTCCTTCGGCTTCGGCTTTGGCTTCGGCTTCGCGGCGTCGTCCTTCGCCTTGGACGCGGCCTTCTTCTTCGCGGCGTCTTCTTTCGCCTTCGCCTTCTTCGCGGCTTCGTCCGCCTTGGCCTTCTCGTCCGCGGCTTTCTTCTCGTCCGCGGCTTTCTTCTCGTCCGCGGCTTTCTTGTCGTCGGCGGCTTTCTTCTCGTCCGCGGCTTTTTGCTTCGCCTTGGCCGCGGCTTCCTTTGCCTTCGCTTCCGCCGCCTTAGCCTTCTCCTTCGCGACGCGCTCCTTCTCCTTCTCCGCGGCGGCTTTCGCTTTCGCGGCGTCCTCTTCCTTCTTCTTCCGCTCCTCCGCGCGCCTCTTCTCCGCGGCGGCGCGCTCTTTGGCTTCGCGCTCGGCTCGTTCTTTCGCGGCGGCTTCCTTCTTTTTTCGCTCCGTCTCCGCGTCAGCCTTCGCTTTCGCGGCAGCCTTCTCTCGCGCGAGCTTCTCCTCCGCAGCCTTCTTCTCCGCAGCCTTCTTCTCCTCCGCGGCTTTCTTCTCCGCAGCCTTCTTCTCCTCCGCGGCTTTCTTCTCCGCGGCCGCTTTCGCCTTGGCGTCCGCGGCTTTCTTCGCCGCGGCTTTCTTCTCCGCCGCCGCCGCCTCCCGCATCCTGATCCGCTCCTCCTCCCGCGCGCGCCTCTTGATCTCCTCCGCCTCCTTCCTCGCCCGCTCCGCGAGCGCGAGCGCGAGGTCGATGCGCTTCTTCTCCTCGATCTTCCTCTCCGCCTCTTCGACGAGCCGCGCGGCGCGTCGCTTCTCTCGCTCCGCCTCCGCCCTCGCCGCCCTCGCGCGCTCCGCCTCCGCAGCGGTCGCCGCGAGCGCCTTTCGCGCCTCCTCCGCGCGCGTCGCCTCGACGCGCTCGCGCTCCGCCTTCGCGCGCTTCACCTCCTCGAACCTGCGATCTTGCGCCCTCTTGAACGCCGCGCGCTCGATCGCGAGCTTCTCCGCTTCCGCTCGCTTTTTCACCGCGCGCGCGCGATCTTTCTCGTCTCGCTTCGCACGCCATCGCCGCGTCGCGAGGTCGCGCGCTTCTTGATCCGCGGCCGCGCGCGTGCGGACGGCGCTCTCGTCCTCTTCGTCGTACGCGGGCCCGCGCGACATGAGCCCGCGGACGCGCGACACGAGGTCGCCCAGTCCGTTCGCGTCGCGATCGCGGCGACTCGGGGAGGAGAGAGAGCGATTCGGGGATCCCCCCCTCGGGCTTCTCGACGGCGACCTCGACGGCGATCGATTCCGTCGGCGCTCCGGGCTCGGGCTCCGCTGCCGCTCCTCCACGACGCCCTTCGTCTCCGGGGTCGTCCAGAACCCGGGGATCGCGGCGTTCGCGAGCTCCTCGAGATCGTGCTCCGCGTCCTCGGGCAGCTTCGCGTCGAAGGAGGCGCTCGCGGCGGCGTTCGCGATCGCGTCCGCCTCGCGCCTCTCCCTGAGCGCGCGCACGCGCTCTCGCTCCGCGTCGTACGCCGCGCCCTTGAGCTCGCCGACGATGACCTCGCCGAGGTACTCGAGCACGTCCTCGCTCGCTCTGTACTGCTCAACGAGGCCGTCCGTGAACGCGTTGCGCGGGATCCCGGGGAGCTTGGACGACGGCAGCGGGGGGGTCGTGAAGCCCATGATGTCCTTCGAGCCTTCGCTCGATTAATTAATTCCTCACCACGTCACCCACCGCGCGTCTCGACCGCGACGCGCGCGTCGCGAGCTCGCGTCGCGCGACGCGCGACCCGCCGACGCGCGTGTCGCGTCGATGTGCGCGTGCGCCGCGAATTCGACGCGCGCGTGAGTCGTCCGCGGTGCGAGGACGACGAGCGCGCGGCGATGTCTGCCGGAGGGACCCGTTGGGGGAGTCGTGAAGTTCGGAACTGTTGATTGGCGCGAGAGGCGCGAGAGGTCAGCGGGTCGCGAGAGGTATCTTCGCGCCCGCACCGCTATGACACATGGCCCTACAGTACTCTCATGTTTTCTGTGACCGCGATGAAATCTTTGGTTTTCTTTTTTCGGTCGTTTTCTTCAGGTTTTCTTCAGGGATCAAAACTAATTAACTCAAGAACTGAGGTCTAATGAGGTCTCGACTCGGGAGAATACGCGGAAAAATGGCGGCGTGCACGACCCGACGCGAAAAGAGCTCCGCGCACAGATTTGGGGTGATATTGTTTTCGTTCCGCGTATGGGCAATTGTTATGATGAGAGTACACGTACGTACTCTTTTTGTAATCAGATCTCACACACGTACTCGTACAAAAGAGGAATACTCGTGAAACGACGCGAGATCAGATCTACAGAAAGTACCTTCGTAGAAACGACGCGAGAACACTCGCCGCACCTCCCGCGCGCGCACACCTCCGGCGCCGGCGCCGCGCCGCCGAGAGCGATGTCGAGCACGCGGTCGCCGACCGGGATCACGTGGCAGTTCGAGAGCAACGACGACCGCGCCGCCCGCGGCGCGGCGTCGCCGTCCGCGGCCGCGCGCGTGGATGACGACGGTGTCCACTTCGCGCGGAGCGATCCGTGCTACTACGGCGACCGTCGCGAGTTCCGACGCGCGTGCGTCGGCGCGTTCAGAGACGCCGAGCTGCTCCAGAGCTTCGGCGTGGACGACTACACCGCGACGATGTTCTTCGATCGCGTCTACGACTCGTACGGCAAGGTGCCGTACCACTGCGCGAACCACGCGAAGGACGTGCTCCTCGCCGCGCACGCGCTGATGCGAGAGGTGATCGCCGAGGGGCACGGGCCGTTCACGGACGTCGAGCGGCTCGCGCTGTACGTCGCCGCGGTCGGGCACGACGCCGGGCACTTCGGGGTGAACAACGACTTCCTCAAGAACAGCGATCACCCGCTCCTGGCGGTGTACCCGACGAGCACGCTGGAGCGCTATCACGCGCACATCATGACCGAGCACGTGCGCGATCCCGAGTACGGGGTGTCGCGATTTATTTCCGAGGCGAACGGCGACCGCGCGCGGTTCGAGAGCTTGATGCGCGAGATCATCCTAGCGACGGACATCAGCGCGCACAAGGGGATCCTGGGCGGGTTCGCGCACTGGGTCGACGAGATCGGACGCGAGCGCCGCGAGAGCGGGAACGAGGAGGAGGCGGAGGCGGAGGACGGCGACGACGACGACGACGACGACGCGACGGAGAGCCGCGGCGAGATCAGTCCCGCGCTCGCGAACCGCGCCGATCGATCGAGATCGAGATCGAGCCGCCGCCGCGGGTGGGTCTTGAACGAGGACCAGCGCGAGTCGCTGCTGAAGATCACGATTAAGTGCGCCGACTTGAACGCGGTCGCCGCGGACATATCGAAAGCGGACGCGTGGGGCTTACGCATCGTCGAAGAGCAGGCGACGCAGGGCGAACGCGAAGTCAGAGAACGCGTCCAACGAACGTTCCCGTCGCGCGACGTCATCCTCGCCGATTACTACAACTGCCAGGCGTACTTCGGCACCGAGGTCGTCCGGCCGTTGTTCGAGGCGTTCATGACGTTCGCGTCCGCGGGGTTCCGAGACGTAACGCGCTCGCGGCTGAGCAACAACCTCAGAGCGTGGCAGCGCGGGCACAGACGCGCGTACGGGCTGCGCGCGACGAGGGAGAGAGAGAACGAGTTCAGACGCGCGGTGATGTCGTCGTTCCTGGGCGCGATCGCGCTCGCGGTGTACACGTTCTCGCGCCGCGAGCTGCTCACGCGGCAGCTCGCGGATCTGAAACTCGCGTCGGAGGCGGGACCGAGCGGGCGGCTCCTCGACGAGTGTCGCGACGACGGCGCGCGTCTGTGCTCGTTCGCGCACCTCGTCGTCCAGAAAGGCGGGGTTCCGACCGTCGCGGCGACGCTGCGCGTGGTCATCTCGAACGCGCGGTTCTGGATGACGTGCTTCGCGGTCTTCACCGCGAGCGCGTGCGCGTGTCTCGGATGCATCATCCTCTCTGCGTCGGAGCCGCGGTATCTCTCGAGAGCGCTCTCATCGCGCTTCGTGCTCGCGTACATGCACTCGATCAACCTCCTGCGCTTCGCGTTTTGCCGCCTCCGGCACGTCCTCGCGACGAGCTTCTACGAGGCCAAGGTGAGAGACTTCGCGTTCGCGCCGCTGATGAGCAACAAGGCGCTGAGCGGACAGAAGCTGTTGGTAGCGCTCACGGACGCGCTCGGCGTCAACGTCGTCCCCGCGTTGTTTTCGTGTCTCTTCTTCGCCGGCGCGCCGGGGCTGGGGATTCGGTACCACTTCGTTTGTCACGCGGCGATATGCGCGCTGCGATTTCACAGCGAGGCATCGTTCGAGGGGGACATCTTCGCGGCGACGATGGAGAACATGGTCGGGAGCGTGCTGGCGTTTCCGGCGCTCGTCGCGATATTGGAGCCGAGGACGGCGGCGCGGTTGGTGCCGGGCTTCGCGCGTCTTGAGACGCTCGCGAGACGCGTCGCGAGGGGGGTGAAACTCAAGCTATCTTGAGCACGGTGTGATAGTAGTGTGTAACGTGTGTATCTCATTAGTCAGGGGGGCTATCCGATGCGCGCGCGCGACGACGGACGACGAGACGAAGGGCGTTCGACGTCGTTTCGTCTGTTCGACTTTTACGATTCCTCATTTCGATCGATCGATCACTGCTTGTACGCCCGGACCGACTTGATCTTGCCTTGGTTCGAGACGTCGATGACGTCCACGACCGTGAGGACCGTCTTCGCGTCGTCGTTCAACTCCACGGAGATCTCGCACGTCGCCACCGGCCCGCCGAACGCCCGCGAGTCCCGCCCCGCGACGACGTTCTTGACGACGATGCGAATCGCCGGCACCGCCTTCCAGATGCCCTGGTTCGCCTCGACGACCGCGTCGATCCCGGACACGGCGACGTCCCAGTCCGTGAGCGAGACGTTCTCGTCGAAGCACTCGCGGAGCTTCGCCGCGTCCTGAGCGTTCCACGCGGAGAAGTACGCGTCCACGAGGGCCGTGACGGCGTCGGAGTCGGCCATGGTGATGGTGTTATTTACAGTATGACGCGGATATTTTCCAGACGGGACGCTTTCTCAGTTGTCTTTTCTTTTCGTCTCGCGACGCGTACTGTAGCACATCGCCTACTGTAACTGTTTGCTCATATGACATCGATTACAGTACTAGCGAGGAACGCAAAAAAAAAAGCGAATAAAGAAAGGGCTCGGCCGAAACGTTGCGCCGGCACACACACGGAAGCGCGTACGCGCTCTCCCTGGGGCACGATGGCGACCACGCACGCGGTCGCGCCGCGCGCGGTATCGCTCACGACGCGCGCGAGATCCGGGCGGGATGGACGCAGCTCGCGCGCGACCGAGATCGCGCGCGCGCGCCGGGGGCGGCCGCCCGCCGAAAATGTGCGCGCTGCAACAATTCCCTCCTCTCTCCCGATCGCGCCATCATCGCGGCCGCGATCGACGACGGTCGCCGCGGTCGCGACGGACTCCTCCGCGGCGTCGTCCCCCGAGGACTCCTCCTTCGAGCCGAAGCCGTGGTGGGAGGAGAAGTACACGTGGAGGATCGGCGGCCCGAACGACATACCGTGCGTGCACCTCAAGGACGTCTACCGCGGCGAGACGCCGCTCGAGCCGCAGCCGTCGCCCTTCTGCACGCGCTCGTCGTGCCCGGTGGACCTGGGCGGCGGCGCGCCGCGGACGCCGGTGAATCTGAACCGCGTCTTCGTCAGCGAGCTCGACCGCGTCCTCCTGAAGTCCATGGCGTTCGGGTCCCCGGACTCGCTCAGCGCGGAGTGCGACGCGACGTGCGACGACGACGGCGAGCCCGTCTGCGACGTGTGCGCGTTCGAGCCCGAGTTTTGCATCCGCGCGGGGCCCAGGGCGGAGATCTACTTCGACCCGCCCACGGTGCACGCCGCGATCGTGAACTGCGGCGGGTTGTGTCCGGGCATAAACGACGTCATTCGAAGCGTCGTGACGACGTTGGAGGTGGGATACGGCGTGCAGAAGATCAGCGGGATTCGATTCGGCTTCGGCGGCTTCTGGAAAGACGGCGTCGAGAATTTGCCGCTGTCGCGGAAGAGCACGAGCGCGTTGCAGCAACAGGGCGGGAGCATCATCGGGTGCGGGCGAGGCGGCGGCGACGTCCCGAAGATCGTCGACAGCATCGAATCGCAGGGGATCAACATGGTGTTCGTCATCGGAGGCAACGGCACGCACGCGGGGGCGAACGCCGTCTCGAAGGAGTGCGCGAAGAGGGGATTAAAGGTGAGCGTCGTCGGCATCCCGAAGACGATCGATAACGACATTCTGCACATCGACAAGACGTTCGGGTTCGACACCGCGGTCGAGGAGGCGCAGAAGGCGATCCAGGCTGCCGCAGTGGAGGCGAAGAGCGCGCTGAACGGCGTCGGCGTCGTGAAGCTAATGGGAAGGCAGTCTGGCTTCATCGCGTTGCACGCCAGCCTGGCAAACGGCAACGTCGACGTGTGCCTCATCCCGGAGCTGCCGTTCGCGATGGAGGGCCCGACCGGGGTCGTCGCGCACGTGAAGCGACTGTTAGACAACCAAGGCCACGCGATCATCGTCCTCGCGGAGGGCGCGGGGCAGGAGTACGTCCAGGGCGCCGGCGGCGTCGACGCGGGCGGGAACCCGAAACTAGGCGACATCGGACCGTGGTTTTGCAAGCGCCTCAAACAGGAGATGAGCGCGGACGTGAAGTACATCGATCCGACGTACATGGTGCGCGGGTGCGCGGCGAACGCGCACGACTCGATATACTGCGCGATTTTAGGGCAAAACGCGGTGCACGGCGCGATGGCGGGGTACACCGGGATATCCATCGGGATGGTGAACACGCACGCGGTTTTTTTGCCGATCGAACGTCTCATCGAGAAGGAACGGCTCGTGGACCCGGACGGGCGGATGTGGCAGCGGTTGCTCACGTCCACGGGGCAGCCGGACTTTTACTGATCGAGAGAATCGTCGATCGATCGATGTATGGTTTGTGTTTGTATAAAACGTCAGAGTTTTCTCCTCGCTCGCTACGCACAGCATATGTCAAAGTCGCTCGCCTCTCTCGTCCCCGGCGCGTGTTTTCGCGCGGGGTCGACGGACGACGACAAAAATATAGCCCCCGTCGGTGCCAGCCTCCTCCTCACGATCACGCGGACGCGGAGACCGCCTCCTCGACGACGTCCGCCGCCTCCGGGGTATTCATCTCGCTCGGCGGGACGAGCTGCCAAAACTTCTTCAGCGACGCGTCCCAATCCGCGAGCACCGCCTTCCCCTTCGGCGACCCCGTCTTCTCGACGTGCGCCTCGATCAACGTCTTCAGCTGCGCCTCCCCGGCGGCCGTGCACACGCGCTGCATCGTGACAATCTCGCCGTTTACCTTGGACGCGAACGTGTCGTCCTCGTCCAGGAAGTACCCCAACCCGCCGGTCATCCCGGCGCCGACGTTTCGGCCAACCCTTCCGAGCGAGACGACGCACCCGCCCGTCATGTACTCGCAGCAGTGGTCCCCGGTGCCCTCCACGACTGCCTCCGCGAGGGAGTTTCTCACCGCGAAACGCTCGCCCGCGCGGCCGTTCATGTACACCTTACCGCCGGTCGCGCCGTACAGACACGTGTTCCCCGCGATGATGCAATCCTCCGGGTTAAACGTCGACGCCGGCGGCGGCATGATGGACACCTCCCCGCCGGACATGGACTTGCACACGTAATCGTTCGCCTCGCCGACGAGCCTCACGTGCATCCCGCCGACGGTGAACGCGGCGAAGGACTGCCCCGCGGAGCCTTCAAAGTCGAGCGTGAGCGACCCGCCGAAGCCCTCGTCGCCGTACTTGGCGGCGACGGCGCCCGCGACGCGCGCACCCGCGCACCGGTCGATGTTTACGATTTCCTTCTTGATCACGTGCGTGCCCTCGCTCTCGATGCACTTCTTCACGTCCGCGTCTTCGAGAATCTCGTCGTCGAGCATGCGCCCGTCGCCGTGCGTCTCCATCTTGCGGCGGTCCGAGGACTTGTTTCCTTGGCCGGAAGACGTCGTGAGGAACGAGAGGTCCAGGTTGCTCGTCTTCGCCGGCTGACCGGGCGCGGAGAGGCCCTCCTGCTCGCGAACTTGCGCGAAGAGGTCGTTCCGCCCGATGATCTCGTCGAGGGACTTGTACCCCATCCTCGCGAGCTCGACGCGCACTTCCTGCGCGCAAAACTGGAAGAAGTTCACGAGATCTCCGGGCGCGCCCGGGAACCGCGCTCTCAGTTCCTCGCGCTGCGACGCGACGCCGACCGGGCAGTTGTTCGTGTGGCAAATGCGCGCCATGACGCACCCCGTCGCGATCATCGCGACGGTGCCAAACCCGTACTCGTCCGCGCCCATGAGCGCGCACTGGATGACGTCCAGACCGCTTCTGCAGCCGCCGTCCGCGCGGAGGACGACCCTATCGCGGAGGTCGTTGTCCACGAGCGTGCGGTGCGCTTCGACGAGGCCCATCTCCATCGGCCCGCCGGCGTGTTTGATGGACGACAGCGGCGACGCGCCGGTGCCGCCGTCGCCGCCGGAGATTTGGATGATGTCCGCGTTCGCCTTCGCGACGCCGGAGGCGACCGTCCCGATGCCAGCCTGACCGACGAGCTTGACGGAGACCTTCGCCTTCGGGTTCACCATGTGCAGGTCGTAAATCAGCTGCGCGAGATCCTCGATGGAGTAGATGTCGTGGTGCGGCGGCGGCGAGATGAGCGGCACGCCCGCCTTGGATCGTCGCAGGGACGCGATGTACGGGGACACCTTCTTCCCCGGGAGCTGCCCGCCCTCGCCGGGCTTCGCGCCCTGGGCAACCTTGATCTCGACCTGGTCCGCGGCCATGAGGAACGATGTCGTGACGCCGAACCGGCCGGACGCGACTTGTTTGATCGCGGAAGACGCGACGTCGCCGTTTTTGAGGCCGTTGAGGTGCGGAAACGTCGCCGACTTCCCGTTGTCGTCCGCGTCGTCGATGGGGACGAACCGCTGCGTGTCCTCGCCGCCCTCGCCGGAGTTGGACTTGCCGCCGATGCGGTTCATCGCGATCGCGATCGCTTCGTGGCACTCGCGCGAGATGGCGCCGAGGGACATGCCGCCGGTGCAGAACCTCTCGCAGATGTCCGCGACGGACTCGACCTCGTTGACGTCGATCGGCTCTCGGTCCGACACCACCTCGAGCATGTCGCGCAACGACGTCACCGGGCGATCGTTTCTGTGCGCCTGGTACAGCTTGTACGCGTCCTCGTCGCCGTCGCCCTTCCCGCCGAGGTTCACCGCCTTGTGAAGGAGCTTAGACATCTCCTGGTTGTTCGCGTGGTACTCGAGACCGGGCTTGACTTGGAACATCCCTCTCGCGACGACGTTGGCGAGCATCTCGCCCTCTCCCGGGAAGTTGCTCGACGCGAACATCTCCATCTCCGCCGCGAGGTCGTCCATGGTCAGCCCGCCGATGCGCGACACCGTGCCCTTGAACGCCTTGTCGATGAGCTCCGGGCCGACGCCGTAGCACTCGAAAATTTGCGCGCCGTGGTACGACGTCAGAAGCGAGATGCCCATCTTGCTGAGAATCTTCTTCAGCCCCGCGTTGAGCGCGGCTTTGAAGTTCCTCTGCACGTCCGCGACGGACATGTTCGGCAGCTTCCCGCGCTTGATCGACGCCTCCACCTTGGAGGACGTGCGCCACTGGCGGCACGTCTCCAGGCCGAGCCACGGGTTCACCGCGGACGCGCCGTAGCCGACGAGGCACGCGACGTGGTGCGTGCTGAACGCGCTCGCCGACTCGACGACGAGGCTCGCTCGCGTCCTCAACCCGACGGCGATGAGGTGGTGGTGCACCGCGCCGACGGCGAGGAGGGAGGGAATCGCGGGCGTATCCTTGTCGCCGTCCTTGTCGGAGATGATCACGCACTGCGAGCCGCCGCGCACCGCCTTCTCCGCCGCGGCGCAGAGCGCGTCGACCCCCTTCGCGAGCGCCCCCTCGCTCCCGTCGCCCGCGTACGTCGCGGCGACGCGCTCGGCGCCGAGGCCTTTTATCGCGAGGAGCGCGTCGACGTCCTCGTCGAACAGCACGGGGGACTTGATCGACACCGCGGGGATGTCCTTCGCGCCGTCGTTGTTCAGGAGGTTGCCCTTGGCGCCGATGGTCATCTCGAGCGACATGACGAGCCCCTCGCGGAGCGGGTCGATCGCCGGGTTGGTGACCTGCGCGAACCTCTGCTTGAAGTAGTCGTACAAGAGGTGCGGGCGTCCGGACAGCACCGGCATCGGGGTATCGTCGCCCATGGACCAGGTCGGCTCGGAGCCGTCCGCGGCCATGGACTCGATGATCATCGTGACGTCCTCCGCGGCGTAACCCGCGGCGGCTTGCGCTTGGATGAGCTGCGTCGCGTCGAGCTTGGGCTCCCCCGCGGGCTCCGCGGCGGCCATGACGTCGACGTCCTCAAGCCACTCCTTGTACGGCTTGCTCGCGGCCACCTCCTTCGCGATCTCGGTGTTCTCCATGAACGTCCCCTTTTCGAGGTCGGCGACGATCATCATCCCGGGGCCGAGGCGGCCCTTCGCGACGACATCCGCGGCGCGCGTGATGACGTCGCCGAGGACGCCCACCTCGGACGCGACGTAGATGTAGTCGTCCGAGGTTTTCCAGAATCGCGCCGGGCGGAGGCCGTTCCTGTCGAGCCTGCATCCGAGCTTTTTACCGTCGGAGAAGACGAGCAGGGCGGGGCCGTCCCACGCCTCTTGCATGCCGGCGAAGTAGTCATAGAAATCCGTCACCTCCGGGTACGTCGCGTCGAGCTCCGGGTGGTTCCTGTACGCCTCCGGGACGAGAAGCATCATCGTCTCCGCGGGCGCGCGGCCAGACTTCACGAGAAGCTCCGCGACGCGGTCGAGGTTCGCGGAGTCGCTCGCCGCCGGGTTACAGATCGGGCGGAGCTCGTCTTCTCTGCCGTCCCACACCGGGTGCGTCATGTCCGCCTCTTTGGACGCCATCCAGTTCAAGTTACCCTGCAAGGTGTTGATCTCGCCGTTGTGTCCGAGGAAGCGCATCGGCTGCGCGAGCGGCCACTTCGGGACGGTGTTCGTGGAGAACCGGCGGTGGTAGATGCAAAACTGCGACACGAAGTCCTCGTTTTGGAGGTCCTCGTAAAACTGCCGCACGACGACGGACCGGAGCATGCCCTTGTACACGATGACCCTGGAGGACAGCGTGCAGACGTAAAAGTTCTCCGCGATCCCGGGCATCTTGGCGTCCTCGCCCGCGGCGGTCTTCTCCGCGGTCTTCCTCGCGATGAACAGCTTGCGCTCGAGCTCGTCGTCCGTCGCTCCGCCGCCGCCGACGAGCACCTGCTTGATGACCGGCTCCGTGTCCTTCGCCATGCGTCCGACCACGGACGCGTCCACGGGGACGTCTCTCCACCCGAGCACGGCGAGCCCCTCCGCCTCGATCGCCGCGTTCAAGATCTCGATCGATTTCGCCGCCTGTTTCGTATCCTGGGGAAGAAACACCATGCCGACGCCGGAGGATCCCTCCGCGAATCCCTCGATACCGTTCTCCGCGGCGTACTTCTCCAAGAGCTTCCACGGGACGTTGGTCATGATCCCGGCGCCGTCGCCGGAGTCGTCATCCGCGCTGCACGCGCCGCGGTGCTCCATGCACCCCAGCGCGGTGAGCGCGTCTTGGACCGTCTTGTGCGTGCGGTCGCCCTTGAGCGACGCGATGAACCCGACGCCGCACGCGTCCGATTCCTCGAGGAGTTGCTCGTTGTCGACGACGCCGCCGGCGTACGGGGGGCGGCCAGGCGCGATCGCGGCGGTCACCACCGCGTTCGCGCGGGGGGACGCCGCGGGTGCGGAGTCGCGCAGGCTTCGGAACCTGGGGGGATCGATCGAATCGATCGAGCGGACGGTGGCGGTGGGGCGGCGGCGATGAGCGGGCGCGGATGAACGACGGACGACGACGCGCGGTCGATCGACAGCTGTGCTTTTTTCGAACAGATTAGAATCACGGGACACGCGCGATCGGGGGGGACGCCACGGCGCGGCGTCGCACCTGGGCAGCGCCGCGGACTTCTTGAGCCCCATGAACGACGGCATCGACGTCTGTTGAGATGAACGGCGAGGGAGGCGATCGGTCAGCGAGAACGTCAGTCAGCGCGCGCGGAGACGCCGTCGGAGACGCGGGAGGCGACGTCACGTCGTCGCGGAGGCGGGCGCGTAGGTTTTTCGCCGCGAAGGGTCTCGGCGCGTCGGCGACGGAAACGACGCGGGACGCACCGCGCGAGCGCCGACGGCGCGGAGAGACGCGGACGCGGCGACGCGCGTGGGCGCCTTCGTCGCGCGCGCGCGATTTTGGCGCGTGGCGACGGTCGGGCGCGTCGCGAGCGCCGCGGAGGCGGTCGCCCGCGCGAGCGCTCCCGCCATCTTGAGCAGTGCTTAGTAGAAGCGATGCGCGTCTGACGTCGGTGCTGCTTCCGAGCGCGTCGGTCGGAGTTCGCTCGCCTCGCGCGTCTCGATCACGCGAACGGAGATGGATCCGACGTTCCCGTGAGATCCGAAAAGCCTTCGCGCGCGCGAAAGCGGTGGAAGAACCGTCGGCGACTCGCGTCGCGCGGTGGGTTGTGACGCCGCGACGCGCGGACGGGCGCGATTTTAGGGTCGACTCACCGCGTCCGCTTTATCGTCAGCAGCTGCGCATTTCTTACTCGCTTTGCGCGGTCGCTTTTCAGTGCGGGGAACGGAGATCGCGTGACGTGGTGGTGTTTGGGTGCCGTGTCATATGGGCAAATTGACTCGAGAACGACGAGTTAAAAAGTTTAGAGTGCATAAATTATCCGGGCGAACCCGACCGACCGACCGCGACCGGATACGTTTCACGTACTACGTACTTTACATGAGCAATTAGTATGAGCGCGACGTAGGGCACCTCGTCGACGCAAAGAAACCGTAACGTAACGACCGGACGAGCCTTGGAACAGGAGACCGGCGCGGGGCCGAGGGAAAGACGACCGCACGCAGAGTCGCGCGCGCGCGCCGCACACCGCGCGATGCGTCTCGTCGTCGCGTCCGCGACGCTGCTCGTCGTCCTCCACCTCGCGCTCGCGCTCGTCGTCGTCGACGCCGCCGACGCGTCGTCGTCGTCGTCGTCGTCCGCGCGCTCGCCGCGCGTCGCGACGTCCGCCGCGTGCGCGCTCGAGACGCTCGAGACGCGCCGAGGAAACGAGCGCTCGTCGTCCTCCTCCTCCTCCTCCTCCTCCGCGGCGGCGCTCTTGCGCGTGACGCCGTGGCTCGGCTGCGGCGCGCAGCTCACGATCGGCGTGGGATGGGACGCGATCTTACCTCTCGACGACGACGACGACGACGACGACGACGACGCGAGGGAGGCGCGAGCGGCGACGGCGGCGGCGCCCTCCTCTCTCTCGGACGCCGCGCCGCCGCCGTCGCCGTCGTCGTCGTCGTCGTCCGGACGCGCCGTCGTCGAGACCGCGGCCGCGCGCGTCGACCCGTCCGCGCCCGGCCTCGCCGCGGTCGCGATCGCGCTCTCCTCGAACGTCTCCGTCGCGCGCGCGCAGGCGGACGCGACGCGCGAGCTCCTCGCCGCGCTCCCCGAGACGGAAAAAGTAGCCGTCTACGTCCTCGCGTCGAACCCTTCGAACCCGATCCTCCTGACGGACGCGCGCGCGCTGCGGCTCGGCGGGGCGCGACACGCGCTGCGGCGCGTGGACGAGGTCGTGGACGCGCTGCGCGCGGCGATACGCGCGCTGGAGGGGACGATCGTCGGCGGCGGCGAGTGGGCGGCGAGGACGCGGGCGCTGTCGCCGCCGCTCGCGGGCGTGCTCGCGCGCGACGTCCTGGCCGCGGCCGCGACCGCGCGCGACGACTCTAACGACGGCGACGCCGCGCCGCTCGTGGAAAACGCATGGGCGCGAGGGGTTACGAGAGTTATAAAGGAAATGAGTCGAGTGGACGCGCACGCGGAAGGCGCGGTGAGCCGCAACGTCGTCGTGATCGCGCCGACGCGGTTCAGGTGCGTTCTATACACTGGTTCCCATACGACCGCGTTCGCGTGGTGAACGCCGATCCTTAAGGACTTTGCCCGGCGCATCTCTCCGCTCACCCCCCGCTTTCAATCCCCGTCCTCGGCGCCTTTCAACCCCAACTGACGCCTTTGAACTCCACCCCGACATTCGCTTG
>MDSW01138686.1_pt1 | contig 27430 bp, 33 predicted proteins | sample 811171 | NCBI WGS metagenome assembly MDSW01 (sample SAMN05326641, study PRJNA326480) | marine metagenome | isolation source: seawater | place: Atlantic Ocean: North West | collected 2012 | reverse complement strand
GAGGACACCGCTGTCTTGAATTCCTCCTCCACCTGCGCTATGAGGCCTTCCTTTTCCGTGACCATTTGAGCAACCTCAAGTTTGGGGAGTTTGAGCAACTCATCGATCTTGTCGGTTTCTTCAGATGTACACTCCTCACGATTGGAGGGAGAACAGGTCATCTTGATGGTTTTGGCGTGGGCTTGGAGGGCCTCTAGGTTCCGACCACCCTTGTAGTCCTCAAGAGAGTGAGGGTCGCCGTATTTGATGGTTGGAAAGCCTTGTACGCCAAGGTGAGAACAGAGTTCTTTACCCTCTGTGGAAGTACAGTCGACCTCACTGACAAAGAGAGTGTCAGAGTCTTGATAGTCGTCAGTGAGAGATTCCCACGCTGGTGCCATGGCCTTGCAGTGGCCACACCATGGTGCATATAGCTTGAGAAAGACAGGTTTGCCATTGGCTTTCTCGTGGAGGTTGTCTTTGGTGAGAGAGGCAATGGCAACGGTTAGGATGATACTGAATATGATTGTCTGGAAAAGGGCACTCATTGGGAGTAGTGGGGTGATTCTTTAGTATGCTGGGTGGTTGTAAAATGAGATTTTGGATGTTAGTTACACAATATATGAATTCAGCTGTGAACTATGAGAGTCAAACCAGCTGTAATCTGCCCTGTGTCTTTCGTGTGGACTTTGAGGACGAGGCAGTGGTGGTAGATGTCTGGGCCAATGCGCTGAGAGCCATCGAAGAAAAGGAAGTTGTGGTGACCGTTGTAATCGGAATGTGACAGGAAAGTGTGCAGTGTGATCGCCTTGAGGTACAGGTCCAACATTCTGCGGCCAGTCACTGTTTGACAAATTTCTCTCCAACACGAAAAACACATCCAACAAGGAATCATCGTCACTATTCAGGACGATATTGGTGCATTCTATGATTCTTCCCCAATGACCTGGGTTTTGCAGCGAAGCCACATAAATCCAGGGGGGATCCGCGGTGAAAGTGACAGGGTTTCCATGATTGCGATCTGTCAATGACATTTGTCGCGTATCTTTTACCTCCGTGTCTGTCAAGGTCATTTGATTGCATAGTGCCAAATCTTAAATAAAGCTTCGTAGCTTTGGGTGGCCAAAAATTGAAATTGGAGTCGCTGGGTGGTTGTGAATTGAGATTTGGGTCTGTATATTACATTCTATGCTGATGCTTGAAATGGCTGAAGAAATACCAAATGGAACTGAAGTGTTGCTGTACAGACCATTGGGGGAAGACGATGTGACCGTTGGCGAGGTGGTGGAACGTGATCCAGAGACTGGAACATATGGGATTACTGACAATAATGGTACCACAGAAATGATGCGCCCTGGTCTAGATTTTGTTGTGCCAGAAAGAGGTGTGCGAGTAGTTGACACCACAGAAGATGATGCAACTGCACAGATATTAGACGTAGTGACATACGACGATGATATTTGCCTGGATGTCAAATATGATGATGAGGAACTCGAACATTCACCGTTATATGACGTTGAGGACAATTATCTTGAAAATTTCAAATATGCAGGCCTGCCCAGAATGAACGTGGGTCAACTGGTCAAAGTGTACCCGAGTCGGTATTGGAATGTCAATGTCAACCCCCTTGATGCAGGAGCTATTGGTGTCATCACACGAGAAAATGTAGACACGCAAGGGTTATATTTTGTACAAATGCGGGAGAGTTACGGCGTCCAGGCGTTGCAACGTGTGTTCAAAGTGCGAAGAGACGAAGCAATGCCCTACAATGAAGATGTGGAGGAAAAAGAGGCAGAAGAGGCAGGTGTGGATCCTGAGCCGCCAGTGCAACGACAGGCAGTGTTCCAGCGAGAAAATGTCCCAGCAGGTTTATATGTGTGTGATGATCAGGGTTACTTCCGACACCTTCCGAAGGCATGTGCTTTATGCTTGCAAGAGAAACAACTGATAGCATGTGTGCCCTGTGGACATCGAATTATGTGTCAAGCCTGTTACAACAAACTTACAGATCGTCGGTGTCCTGTCTGTCGTACACCAATACAGAGTACATTAATGGTGTGGGATCGCAATGCTCAACTGCCAGAAGTCAAGTGTGGGAATCGTTATTGCATGCCTTTGAACTGAGACATTTGATACTAGTAATAAACCTTTTGTGGGAATCGATCCCTGTTTTGTCAAAAAAGTGAACCAGACTCGACCACTCGAACAAGAACCGATTACTGAAATAAACTTCTGCACAGTTTTTGACCCTAGGAAACAGTGAGAACGGTGGAATCCGTTCCACACGAGAAGCATGAGCGGGAGGCCGGCATGGCTTGCAGCGCAGAGTATTTAAGATATGGAGATGTTCATTACGCCTCAAACATATGTCTGGAAGAGGCAAAAAAGGCAAAGAACGTGCAAGCCCGAGTCCACCTCCTGAAGAGGAGATGGAGGAAGCACGTGAGAGGGTTGTGCCACCCCTTTCACACCCAGCGGAAGGCAGCAGCACACAACCATACAGCAGAAGAATGATGGAGGATCCACATTTTTTCAATTTGGTCGCGAGCAAACAGATGATCAATCTTTGGTGGGGTACGATCGATCCAAAGATGTCCAATCCCGAACGGATGAATCCATTCAGCCATCTGTCAGGCCAATCAATCGAAGACATGCGAGTTGCGATAATGATGTCTCTGGTGTGCAAGAAATGGCATGTTTGGATAAAGGGAATGGGGCCAACGCAAGATGCACAGGCAGACAATAGTCATGGCCGTAATTTGCCCAACTTGATTCCCTTTAGTTGGTTTGAGGTTGCTCATACACAATTAATGGCTATGATGACTCCCGCTGGAAATACTTCCTTTCGACTGGAGCATGGAACTCCACAGGAAACCTTCACAGCTGTTTGGCGAAGGCTAGGATTGCAACTGGGAGAGGTAAAACCATTGGCCTTTACGGAATTTGACGGAATTACTGTGCAATCTTGGTCAAGTGCAGCGCACCGCTACGTCAGAGCTGCACGTGAAAGTGGCCGTATGACTGAACAGGCAACCAGAACTTTCCAGATCAAAGTTCACGCATTGCTGCGCAGATACGATCTGAACATGCGAATTCTGTCAGGATCATTGTACTTTGTGATTTTTGGCATAGCAGGGCTTCATTTGCGGTCTCGAGATGAGCAGTGCAACATCCGGCAATGGGCGTCAAGCTTGATGAATCACCTGCACAGGTGTGGTGACCGCACACCACATTATCACGACATCATCAACGCATTCTTTGACCGTGTGAGGGTGATTTGCATCAGGCAGATGGGCAATTCATATTTGACGGAGGGCATAGCAAATACGCACAGTCCATTGAACCGGCCTTATTACCTGTTTTTCCAACAGGTAGTGGTGAACATTCCTATGTGCCAGCCATATACGGGAGTCAGAAATGGGTTTATGCTACAACCCTTCAATTTACGTCAGATGGTCGAGGTTGGCAACTTTTCCACATATGACGACAGTATGCCCCAAGATACACCATTTGGACTCGCTGTGCGAAATGCAGCAATGTATACAGCTCCCTTGGCACAAGGTCGGGTTTTGGGAGTCCAAGTGAACTTGACGGAGTTGGTAGGAAGCAGAAGATGGTACCTGTCGACTTTTCGATATTTGGAGGAATTTGCGTTTGTGCGCGCACTGTCCGGTCGATATCCAGTTTTGAGCCCCAGGACGCCATCATGCTTTCAAACTTCTTGGATCTGTGGACACCCCACAGCGCCAGCTCCGCCGATTCACATTGTGCAATCGCAAAGGCTCATGTTGGCAAATCGTCTTTGGATCATGATGATGACTGCACTGGCCGGTCCTCACATTCAGCTGGAAGAGGATGAGACAGGAGAGATGGTGGTGACGTTTGTATGGTAATCTCTGTTTTGAATGAACTATTACACAGAACTTGTCTTTTTGATGCATGGGTTGCAGTGAGGACATTCCATGAAAGTCAAAGCTTTGCTGTTTGCGTGACACTGTCTGAGGTTGTGCATAGTGACCCAGCACGCCTCTCTGTAAGTCCTGAATGTGAGTTTGACAGGTTTGGTGGGTTGTGAACGATCAGTGATAGTCCACATTTTTGGTTTGTGTGGGAAACGTTTATATGTGGGTTTATTATACCATTTGGTTTTTTATTTTTGTGCCCATCCACTTTCGCGATGCTGCAGTCTATTTAAGACAATGCAGAATGCATGCCGCCCATAGACACAAATGGGCAAAGACAAAGAACCCATGGACGATCAGGTTCATGAGGGTTCTGAGGGATCCAGCCAGCAACGGCAGCCACAGCCGTTTGCAGGGCCATATGAGTCAGATGAGATGGAGGAAGTGCCGTTTTCAGATGAGATGGAGGAGGTACATGAGCCACAGGCCTCAACTGTGCAGCCACCACAAACAGTGGAACCACGGCGTAGCGAAAGAGTGCGCAGCGCAAGAGACACCATAAGGAATCGCGAGGACGTATTTGGGCCTCCGGATCTGGCAGCCAGAATTGCCTTCCACCTCAATGTGCATCTGTGTTTTGCCGACCTGGACCAGATTCCCCAGCGTCCAAACTTCATGCATACCATAGGGGTACGAGGAGCCCCGGATGCCCGAGTGCGATGGCGTGGTCGAGTCTTTTGCCGGCAATTCCTTGCAGCGATGCGGTTGGGCATGACGTGCTGGGCGTGGAGGTCTCGTATTTTTGGCCTGGGACCATATCATCGCGCGACGTATCAAAACGACGCATACGATGCCTTGGGCATGTTTTCGGTCAATTACATTGTGGAATCAAGTCGGCTCATGATGCTGGCAATGCGTTCCAGCAACGATGTCTTTGACACTACAGACAACGTCCGTGCATGCTTGCAACACGATCCTGCGTTGTACAACAGTGCACATGTGTGGGGATTCATGAATATGGCCAGCCTTCATCTGCATCAGCATGATGTGATACTGGCAGATTGGTTTCAAGAATTGCTTGAAATCACCGAAGAACGCATGGGCAACCGTTGGACACTTGCTGACCGCAACTTGTATCAGAACAGACTTCACAATTTGCATGAGCGACGATGGCTCAACCTGCGGTACATTGCTGGGTTTATTTTCCTGTGTGCATTTGTGGTGCAAGGCCTGCATCTGAGACCGGAAGAAAGTCAAGAAAGACTCATACATCATTGGCATCAGGTGATGTTTCAATTTCACCAGATGGCAGATTGGAATTGGGATTACTGTAACATGTATAATACCGTGATGACTTTGTTCCAGAGACATGTGGGATTTTTGATCCGCCAGCAACGTCCTTACAACAGACTGCGCAATCCCTACCGACGTCTGTTACAGATGACACGAAGATCGGCACGCATGCCTGGTGGTAACCAGGCTATGCAGATGTGGGACCATCCCGATCCTCATCCATTTTGGATGATGAACTTGAACAATGCGAATGAGTGGGGGGTTGGCACCGGCACTTCAAACCGTCTCAATACTTTGCTCAATCCACAGGGTCGTCCTCCACGAGATTCTGACCGTCCAGTGTGTAATTTTGCAAGGCGAATCCACGTGGGCCTTGACGGATTACCGCATGTGCCAGCGACAGGCTATCGACATTTGTGGCAGGATATCGACGGACTGAGGTCCTACGCTGACGGAACCTGGTCTTTCAGTTGGCATGGCCAAGCAAGAGTGATCTTCTATGAGGGGTTGCGGATTGCCATGGGAGGTCGGTCATTCTGGCCCACTCGATCGCACATGATGAACCTCGGCGTGAATTTGTGGGAGTCAATGGATCCGCCGGGAATGATTGATGCATATGAAGTTTCTGGGCATCAGGTCTGGAACGACCACGTGTTGCGTTGGTCTAATTCAGGGCCGCAAAACTCTGAAGACAATGCAGATGAGCCCATCGAAATTGGGTCAGACACCGATGGCGAGCAGGGTGGCGAGGGAGACGTCTAAATTATGTATGTAATGCATTTTGAAAACACATGTGTGTGTGATGGTATCACGGCACAGGTACGTGATACTGCTTTGCAGGTGTCAAAATAGCAGTCAACACAGGCAATAATTGCACGTGTCTAGTTTGTAGAGCTTTGTATTTGGCCATCCATTTCCGTGATACATCCGATGCTTGCGTTTCGTGCCCTGCTGCAGTAACCTGCTGAAATTGCAATTGATCGGTACAGGTCACAAATGCTGCCAGGTCTTGCAGCATATCTTTCAACGCCAGCAGCACTTCTGCTCGGGCCTGATAGAATCTTTCATGATCATCAGGCATGTCCAACCACGTTTTCCTGTCGGTCCAGAATCCGTATGTAGAAATCATATGGCAGGCATCATTGGTCATTTTACCTGTTCCAAGAACATGCAATATACGCACCAAGTAACAGATGTCTCAGTCCACGTGAGGCCATGCCTCTGCGAGGAGAGCCCCAGGCACAATACAGTAAAAGTCCAACGCGTCCGCGCAATCAATTCGCATATCTGTGTCTTGCATACTGTATTCCCACTGCTGCAGGCATGTGACCGTGCTGGGTATGATGTCAAACTGCACAACATCAGCACTGTTGTGCACGGGTTTGAGAGTGAGCAGCTCTGTGTACACCCCATCGCGCAGCGGGGCCGAGATCGTGATCTGGTCGTGAACGCAGACACCGCGCAGTTTGCCATGGCCGAACAGCGGTTGAACGTAGTGGTCGGTGCAGGTGTCGTTCACAGAGCCTTGTGTGGCCGGATTCACAGCAGGCGGTCGTCCACTGAGCTCGTACACCTGCATGGTCCACGCCCTTGGCGGTGAACCCTCTACGTGGCAATAAACGTTCCCGCTCAAAACAAAAATGGTCATTTTTTTGTTTTTGTATTTAAGACAGTCCCCGGTCCTCGTGCCCGACGGAGAATGGGCAAGGAGGAGAAAGAACCCCAAGAGGGTTCTGCAGGGGATGACCCTGAACCAAAACGGCGCCGTGTGCAATCCCGCACACTGCAGCCCGGAGAGGGACCGGCACCAAGAGGCAACGAACCACTGCGACGAACGCGGCAATACACGCGAAGGATTGGGCAAGGATTGGTCGGACCCACCATGCTGAATTTGTCGATACTGTTCCATATTGTGCAGATATTGGGCTTTGTGTATGTGCCAACTCAGCCAACCCGAATGCATGGTGCAATGTCGCTGGGCTGCCCAGAGGATTGGTTGCACAGGATCCACTTGGGCCTGAGGCTGGCTCTGGTGTGCAGGACGTGGTATGTTGCAATCATGGGCCAAGGTCTTTTGACGACAGCAGACCTACACGCGCTGGGATTTGCTGATGACGTGCAAACCTTTGGCGATCACTTGCAATGGGGAAATGTACCCAGTGAAGGCAGGATCTGGGAAACGCTGCGCGGCACGTGGCAGCGTAGTCTTGGTCATGGATTGATGCCGATTCACTATTTGCAGTCAGGGTATGCATGGTTGACGATGTACAGGAATGGTATCGAACATGTTCCGCGCGCAACACTTTCACTTTTGCCACAGCGTTTGGCAGAGAAGGACAATGACTGTTCGTATGTGGATTTGTGTGAGCTGTGGATGTCGCGAACTATGAATATGCTCAGTCAGGTACGGGACGACTACGAGCACGCTGCACAGCAAGCCAGAATTCGTATCTACAGTGATAATGATTACAATCAAGGAACACAATTGCTGAATGCCATAATGCCTACGTACGAGACTGCACTCAGGCTCAGAATGGATTTGTACCGCCTCGCATTCCGCGTCTTTGGTGGATATGTTTGCGGCATGATTTTCATGATTGTGGGCGCGCATTTGCGGTCTGTGGAGGAGCAAAAGCTGGTTCAAGAAGGCTTGGATCGTTTGAGCGTGGATTTCAGAAATGTGGGCAGTTACAACCCAATGTTTGGAGAATGGATTCAATATGCTCTGATACAAGTGCGCGAGTACGTGTCACGGATAGCCCGAAAGACACAACATGCTGTTTATGCCGCAATGCAGCGGGGTTTGATCTTGATGGGTCCATGCGTGCACCCATCAAGACCCTTTTACACTATGCAACAACCAGCGGCGCGAGTTTCCAGCATCGACGCGTTGTTTCCAGATTACCACAGGGATCCACTTTTGGTGCATTGTGATCAGTTGAATCCTGCACCCCTCAATGGAGACTGGTTTCTAGCACAAATAGAGCATATCATGGGTGAGGGGGGTCCAAGGGTGATTCCTCACTACAACTTGTGGCGTCACGATTGGCGATATGATATGATCCAAGAATTGATTCAAAACGCGATAGTGGTGGCAAATGCGGGTAGACTGTGTGCCTTTAACGACATTGGTGACAGAACTGGGTTTCATGCTGTGGTATCAGAAGAAAGTGCAAGGGCCCTATGGGTTTTGACTATGAACGATGCTGTGGTGAGTGCCTTGGAGACTCAGGGTCCTGTTGATGGGGACTCTGTGCCACCTGTGTCTCAAGATGAGGCAGGTATGGACTCGGGAGAGGCGGAGGAAAACCCCTAAACGATTGCCTGTATAAACTCTTTTAACACATGAGACTAAGATGTTTTGCAGACACTCACTGTCACCGATGGCACCCCCCCTTTGAGATAGACTCTGGGATTGCGCAGTACAGTAATGTGCCCCAGATGATTGGCGAGTAGTTCACAGGTACACACACGAGCCATAGATACTCTGCAGATGTTGAAAAGTGGGCACTGCAAGACAGCAGTGGTCATGATATTGTTTCAATTCCAAGCTTTATATACCCCACCGTTGACATTTGATGGAATTGTAGGGGCAGAAGGGGTTGGCTGGTTCATGACGTCTTGATATGAAGGAGGAGAGGTGCTGGGCTCGGCAGCTGGCACATCAAAAGGCAGACTGCCAGCTGCGGCAACCTGATTTTGAAGCCTGGCCGTCTGTTCTTTGTACTGATCAGAATCAAGGATGAACAGAACAAAGGAAGCAATAAACCACACTATTAGTCTGATGCCCACAGGCGGGGAGTTGGGCAAGACTCCCCAGCCAAACAAAACGATCAGCCCAGTGACCAGCCATATCCAGAGAGTAGACTGAAATTGAAACAGCTTGATCATTGCGTGTGTTGTAGTCATCCTAAATATGGACATATACATCGTAATACTGCATGTTGTGATCGATGTGTGTACGCCAGAAATCTTCGTCGGCATCGGTCCATGTATGAGTGCCTCCGTTAGCCCGTTTGGGCAGGGGTTGAATGTTGCTGATGTGATAGCCCGCAGACGTGGTGAAGTGAGTGAGAGGTTTGATATACACCAGGTCACACGACTCTAGAGTGAGGTTGTCAAAGGTTTTGGCATTCCAGAGGTCAATCTTGGCCTGTAAGAAGGTTTCTGCGACCGTGAGTGAGACACCCAGCTTGCGCGGGGTGAAGTGTTTACAGACCATGCTAGGGCATTGATGCATTTGTTTCCTGTGGCGGCAAATCCCTTTACCATGAGTTCCTTGGTCAAAACACTGCAGACACAGGTATCCCTTGTTGGCGATCCCATGTTCACAAATAGCACCTGGCTTGCAAACTTGGCAGTGTGCAAATCGCTTGCGGTGAACGCAAATGCCCAGTCCCGCGGATTTTATGTGGCTGGGGCTGAGAAGTCTGTTGTCGTGACACTGCACACAGTAGTATCCCTGTCGACTTTTGCCATGAGGGCATGTGGAAGGGTCTTGTGGCGGGTCTGCCGGCACACACTGCAGTTTCTCCCGCTTGGAGTTTTTGATTTTTATTCTCAGGGCGCGACATTCTGGAAAACTGCACCGATGACGGTGTTTGCGGTGGATACAAACCCCTTTGCCGCGTACCCCCATATCCCAGCACAACTTGCAAAGATAGCCATTTTTGGCCACGTTGTGCACACAACGCATATGCGGCAACATGCATGTGCGTAGACACAAAGACAATGATATAAAAAACAATTCCACACATGTGAAGTCATTCAAAAGTCACCTGCCAGAATGGCAGCCGGAAACTTTGAAACATAACTCACTTGAATGGAATAATTTTGACAGCCGCACTGGGCTGGCAGCACACAGGGCACTTCATAAGGTCTTTCTTGTTTTGTATCTGCAGATGCTCATAGCACTCCTCGCACAGACACATATGGCCACATGCAAAAGAATACTGGCTCGTGACATTGAAGCCATAGCAATTGTGGCAGCGCGGTAGTTTTGCAACCATGTCTTGCACTGTTTTCAAGGTGTCGTTCAACTGCTGCGTTTTGAACGCGTTGAAACTGCGAACGCGGTTGACCTCTTTGAATCCCATCTCGACATATTTTGTTTGCTGTTGCACCTTGGTCGCGTTGTGCCGAACTGTCTCTTCTCGTTTCTCGAGGTTCGTCTTCATCTTGCGCAACTTGCGCCGATCCTGCTGCAGACGAGCAGTCTGCACTGCAATGTGTTGCTGCGCATGACTCACTGCAACGCGGTCGTCCGGCGATGCAAACGCGTTGATGTCCTGTGACAAGAACTCATCAGATTCCATTTTTGCGTGATGTGCGCGTCAAGTACACTACCTGCCACGCGTTCATGGCGGCTGCCATGCCTGCGATAGAGTTGGCCGCGGCGTACATGCTGTTTGCTGCGGAAGTCATGCTGTTCGGGATTCCGGCCATGCTCGGTGCGTCTGTGTTCTGGAACGCCGAATTCGCGCTGGGTATGACCGCTGCGACCGCGGGCTGCTGTCCTGGAACGAGTTCCCTGTGCATGCGTGGAAGGAGGATTGGTGCAGGGATTTGGACTCGTGTCGGCATCCGGTTTTACTATACTACGTTGCGTCGGCCAACACCCTTTGTACCGGAACAGACCTGTCCCGACGCAAAAGGCCATTTTTAGTACCAGGTTGTGAGTGAAAACCGTACTTTACCTACTCAAAGTTTGTGGCAGTCTTTATTTGTACACCCAGTAAATGCCTTTCCTATACATGGACTAGTAAAGCCATGATCGCAATGAAACACGTCTACAACTTACGACTGAATTGACGTCTTCAGCGAGTAAAGCCATGATTGCAATGAAACACGTCCACAACTCACGACTGAATTGACGTCTTCAGCGACTTTTGAAAACGACGAGTCGCTGAAGACGTCAATTCAGTGTACGTGATTTCGGGATTCACATTGCCATCAGCTGTAGGGGTCAGACATCCCGCAAAAAAGGTGTATGGACAGCATGAAGCCAAATGTCTATGTGTGAGTAGTAGAGGCAAGTATTTCGTCTTTTGTGTGTTGCAAGACTTTAAATACAATGGCAAAGGCATTGCAGTACATTTTCACCACCTCTGCAGTGAGTTCTGTTTGCACATAGAGGTCGAGAATGTCTTTGATGTTGGACTCTTTGGCTGTGAGGTCAAGGTATTGTCGCATGCGATTGAATTCCATGATGTCTATGTGTTGCAGTAACCATAAACACGCGGCGAAAGCAGCATATTTTTGGTCCAGACACAATCTGCGACTGTTGTGGTGTAGTTCAAGAAAAGAGTTTGTATTGACACCAGACAGCGCACACACTGTCCACTGCTTGTTGCTTATGGTTGGTACTTGATCTTGAGCTTGAATGAAAGAACAGACGTCTGTGATGCGTTGATACCCCAACATTTGCATATCATGGATGTAGGTCTGAACTTGAGTTTTGAGATCCGAGAACATTTGCATGACGTCAAGTTGATGCTGTGCAGCTTCGTTTTTGAGCTGAGCCTGCTTGGTGAGGTGTTTCATAAACACTGTGTCGTCGTCTATGTACTTACACGCAAGGATTTGTAAGTATTCTTTCATGTGGGTGGGGAAGAGTTCAGAGTCAATCTCCATGTGTGGGAAAAGGGGGGTGGGACATTGGATGCAAGACATTTAGTTTTTTTTCTGTGGTTTATGCATATACATACGGTTGGCACTCACTTGGCCGGATCTTTGCCCTTGGCCGACACGCCGTTGGCCGCCATCCACCCTTCATAAGCCATTTCACGTTCGGCACTGCCTTTGGCCCATAGTTGGCGGTCTTTCTCGTCCAGCTTCTTCCATTTCTTCTCGCAAGCTATCTTGATCTTGTTTTCTGTGACTTTTTGTCCTTGGGCTTGGAGTTCACGTCGTTCCTGACTTTGCTGTTGCCTTTTGAACAAGTCAAAACCTTTCCAGAATGCAGAGATCTCGCGCGCCAGCTCGTCCAGGGTTGCATCATGGGTGCCAGACGTTGCGGCCATGGATTCGGATTTCATTGAGCCAACCACCTCAGTCGTTACCATTCCGCCGGCCATGGGGACGGCCACTTTGGTCCCCCATGGCACTTGGTATCCGAGGCTTTGCGGCTCCGATGAAGTGTCAACGGTACGTTTGACCTTTTTCTTCGGCTGGAAGATGTCTTCATCCTCAGAGTCTGTCTTTTCTCCAGCGGCATTGATCGGACCAATACCAAAGCATGCGTCATGAAATGCCAGTACATTGGGATTCAGCAATTCCACGCGTCCATTTTCTTCTGGATCGTCGGGTATCAAAATCGCTGCCATTGGAGGACTTTTCTTTTCTCCTTTGCCTTGTTCAGGCTCAGCCAGTATGGCAGGTGATGGCATGGCCACAGCTGATGTGCTTGGCACTGAGACCTGACGTGTCAGTTTCTCTTTGAGCAGCTGGATTTCAGCTTGGTATGCTCTTTCCTTGACTTGCATCTCGGCTTGATGTGCCGTTTTCTGCTGCTCCATCATCTTGATGACGTGACGATCAGTTGACATTGCCACCTGTTCTACTTGAACGTGCAGTTCTTGCACCGTGTTTTCAAGAGTTGAAATCACCCTGGCAATTTCTGCCTCGTCCCTCTTGGCCTGTTGGTCGGCTTCATAGATGGCCCAAGACGCGAGTTGGTTAAGTCCGTGCGGGGTGTTGGCAAATGAAGTTTTCACTCCATTTTGCCTGACGGCAAGCATTCCCATGGCCGGGAATGGCCGCGCCAACTTTTGCATTGCTGCATGCGCTGCTTTCTCAGCAGCTTGGTCTTGCATTGTGTTTGTCAGACCGCTTACTGCATAATATGTCTTATATACTCCAAGCAAAAGGTCAAACAATCACACGTCTGCAAAGGGATTTGCACCCAAAATGTGGCTGGCCCAAACAGACACAACAAGACAAGCATACATAAAAAGAGACTTACTTTTGACGGGTAACTGTTGACGATGCGCACGTCTGACACTCCATTGGGTCCTTGGAGGACGATTTCTTCCATGTTCTGTCGGATGACCTTGAAACCCTCCGTGGCCATGTTGTGATTGACCATGATGTCGAAGAACTTGTTGACGTTGCGCAAGAGTTTCTGTGAGATCCGTTTGCAGGTAGAGTAGATGGAGAGTTCGACAGAGGGGGCTGCAAAGAGAATGCCAGCAGCAAACATACTGACACTGATGGTTTTGCCAAACCGCCGCGGAGTACTGATGAGGACTTCTGCCGCCAAGTGTTCCCAGCCGTTGACAGAGAGGACTTTGGCGTGGTCCTTGGCGAAACTGCCGGGGGGTTCGGTCTTCCAAAATGTGCGCGTGCAGGCTTTCTGGGGTATATAAGTGGGTTAGTAAAGAGTTAGTACATGTCAGCAGTGTCTCCATCAGAAATCCCAGAAAATCCAGTACTTGATGCACTGAAAGCAAAAAGTGACATGTTTGTGCAGCATTATTACAGTAGTTCTGAAGACTCTGATCCATTTCCAGAAGGTCTACAGGAAGAGTATAACAAATGGAAAGCCACGTATGAGGCATTCCATGACGCGGAGCTCAAAAAGGCCAAAAATGCACAGTTAAGGCGTTTCAAAAAGTATGGGCCAGGAGTTCCAGTGCCGGAACACGACAAGCAGGCCTTTGAATTGTATCAACAGACCAAACTCGCGCGTAAGCAGAAGAATGATCAGTTGAAGCGTTTCAAACAGTATAAGGGAAAATCAGTACCAGTATGGCCACAAGATGCAGAGGCATATGCAACGTGGCTGGCAAATTTCGATAACCGCAAGGCACAAATACAGCGATTTCAAAAATACAAGCAAGGTCATACAGTGCCGCAAGATGATGCACAGGCGTATTTGGAATATTTGGAACGTCTGCAAAAGAAGAAGAAGAAGAAACAAGCCAAAAAGCAGACTCAGAATAACAATGGCGCATTGATGAATATTCTCAATCAGCTTTTGTCATCCAAGAAACAGGGTAAAGCACAAAAGAAGAAGAAACAAGCCAAAAACAAGACTCAGAATAACAATGGTGCACTGATGAATATTTTACAGCAGCTTGTGAAAATGGCTGGTCAGGGTTCTTCAAAACGTTCCTCGAAAAAGAAACCAAAGTTTGAGCAAAATGTTGTGGATGCAATAACAAAGGATGGTGTTCATCATATGATGAAAGAGCTGGATCCGATGCCCAAAAAAGCCCATGGAGGTCGTGGCGTGCCGGCTCAAATCAAAGGTGTCAGAGTCAGAGGGGGTCCCCCTCCAATCAAAGGTGTCAGAGTCAGAGCCCCAAGGAGATGGGGAGACAATTTTGAATGTGCGGTCGACAATCCATTCACGCACACAGAAGAAGAGTTCAACCACAATGACTCATATGTTGACAACCCCTTCCACGTTGACTAAACTTACCAAAAAGTCGTCGTGGAACATTCGCTGATGGTAGCTGCGTTTCCACCCAGCTGTGTCCAACCGCTGCAAGGCCTGCCGGCAGTGCTGCATGCGCTCAAGAGGAGTGGTCCGACCCTCACATTTCTTGGCGCGGGCGCTGATTCTGGTACGCAAGGCATTGAGGGTGACAGGGGTGTGGGTGGTGCTGGTGGTGTGATAGTTGATAAGTGTGGTGAGGAGGTGTAAAACATGGGTGTTGGAACGGTACTCAGGGGCCTGATCAGGCATTGAGAGAAGTGTTAGAGAGGGTAAATATGATTCTGTTTTGAGATGTTTTTACTGCTACACAAATGAACTTACTTATGACTTTGGACAAAAATAGTCGGTCAACCATTTGCTCACCCATTCTGGATGTCCGCTTAATTGCAGGTACACATGGTACACTACATGGTAAACATGAGCCATGAGCACGAAGAAATGACAAAATGTGACCGCGCATGTGTAGTGCCATTGGTCAATGGCATAGTAACATGCACGGTAAATGATGCAAAGTAATATAATGCCCGCGAAATAGTTAAAAACAGGATCGTCATGACACAGCTTTTCTGGCCAATGCACAATTGACCATTCAAGAGATGGCACATTGTACCCAAACACGTTGAGCAGTGCACACCCCAGTCGACAGCAACTCAGCAAGCAACACAGGAGTAGTGCGTGTGCTTTCTTGGTGATGGTTTCTCGACACCGTGATGGTGTGTCTGGCTTGAGTTTGGGACATTTCAGGGACAAATTTAGGCGTAACACATCAAGAACCCATGGTTTTGTGTACTTGTAAAAAGACCACAAAGACCTTTCCATTCTGGGATTGGGTTTCCAGTCTCGATTCGAAACGACGCCATATAGCAACATTTTGTGCACAAAAGAATCACATGGCTGTGGCCCCTGTTCATAATCTTGAAAAAATAAATCCCAACATATTCTGTTGTAATTGATGTATTGTATTACGCTGTAATCTTGCAGCAACCATTTCTGTGATACAGTCACATATGACAACACCAATCGAGGAATCAACGCAAAGACACCCCATTCAAACGGGATCATCATGAAGCACAGATGCCAGCCAAACTGCAACGGCGAGACATAGATGGGTTTCATGTTTTTTGAAAACACTTTCATTTCGAACCACCGGTGCATATAGTGTGACCAGGTGACGAAATACAAAGCTCGCATCATGTTTGAGCATTTGAGAATGATGGGCCATAACCCACATGCGGTAAGCCATAATGCACGCAACAATTGATACGTGGCATTTTGCAACCAACGCAGAGTGGACCAGAGTTCAAGCCGTAGCTTTTCCAGCCAAGCAATCATTTGTATGGTGAATATACCCTGTTTCCATTGGGTTTTGGTCTGCATGGGAAGTTCACAAAACCAAATTGGGGTTTCATCACAATGCCACTCTTGGGTGCGCACATATGCAAATTGCTCTTTATGGCCGAATTCATCACCAAAGTCGCCAAGCTGTATCTCTTTGTTCTTCCAGACGCGAATACATTTGGTGCGTTCAAGTGGAAAAGAGGCATGCGTGACTGTTGCACACGTACAGTTCCAGCATGGTTCATCCAAGACTACAGTAAATTCCTCTACGTCCAAAAAGTACCAGATACCGCAAATTTCAGCAAGTAAAATCGACACCACCACAAGGGCGATGACAATAGGGCGCATGATCTTTGTTCATGCGTCAAGACATTCTTCTGCTCTTAAATACCATTACCACAGTAGTATGTATATACCAAAATGACAGCATAAGCCAATGACTTCCTTCACGGAGTGCTGGTGGTTTCTGTCCAAGAAAGTCAAGTCCACCCCCCAAATCGAGCAAATGAGAATGGCAGAAATGCAGCTGGTGGACACCATAGACGAATTGAAAGGAAAAGAAGAGACTCTGAAGAAAGAGTTGAAAGAGATAGCAATGAAAGTGAAGACAGCTCAAGCCGCAAAGGCCTCTACCAAAGTGAAGCAGTTGGTGACAAGTAGTGTGGCAAAGAGAGGGAATCTGGGTCTGACTACAAGAAAAAGAATGGCGTTGGAGCAGCAGCTGGACGCTATAGCCACAACGCAATTGAACCAACAGGTGTTGTCGTCAATGAAGCAGACGTCGACTGCGCTAAAGTCCATGGGTTTGGAAAATACACTGAACAATGTGGATGAGGTGATGACAGATATGCAAGAAGCCACAACAGACATAGGGGAGATTACACAAACCTTGTCCGGGTCATTGACGATAGATAGTATGGACGATGAGGCCATGCAGGCAGAGTTAGCTTTGTTGATGGGGGATGAAGTGGACGGAATTGCAGAGCCACCAGCAGTGGTGAACAGTATCAGGCCTGTTCCTGTACCCAAGAAAGAGGTCAAGAAAGAGGAAGTTGTCGACGATGGTGGTGTGGAATCAGCCAAGGAGGAGCCAATGGCTGCTTGAAACAAATGATATGGCTTGGGTTGCCAGACATTACCAAGCATTCATTACAGACTTATATAAAAGTAGTGGTGGCTGTGGGGCAATGATTCATCGGCCGTTGTTTTTGTCAGTGCAATGGTGGAGGTGGCGGCGATGTTAACCAAAAACTGCCACGCTACGCGTGTGCAACTCAGCCATCAACTGACTTCGTCTAGTTTGCCAGTAAGAGTACTGGCTGTAATGAAGATCAATCCAATGAATTTTGCGTATGAGGTCCTCTGTGCTGTACATAGAATACATTGGGCATAGAATGCATGGGGTCTCGACTTTCAACAAATATGTCACAAAAAAAGTTAAACGTAGTTGCTACTGAGTGTTTGAGGAGAGATTGGTAGATGCCTACTTTGAGCACTGTGACTGCAAAACAACTGTTGGCGTTGATACACTCAAGTAACAATCTGAGGGAAGTCTTGTGGTGTCTGGGCTGTCCCAAGAACAAGGCCATTGATCCACAAGATGTCAAGAAACTGTATTCCATGCTGAAAGTGGTGGGTGTGAAAGTGCCATGGTGCATTGCCACGCCATTTTGTTATGACAATTCAGACAGCATACGGTCTAAGCGAAGAGTGTATGTAAAAAAAACAAAGTCTTTGGAGCTAATGTGGTAGTATGCAGTAAACTGAGATGCAAACTTGTTTACACTGTGTAAACACAAGATTGGTGGAAAAGGCGATGGATGGTTTGAGCATGGATATCATGTTAGACTTGTTAGACTTGCTGTCCGCTTGTTTTCCATGCAAACGGTTTGTAATAGAGGATTTGCAAGGATTTGATGGCATTGTGATGATGCAAGGCTCCAAAGAGTACACCAATATTTTCGGGTTTTTGAGGGAAACTTGGGAGCCGTTGGCGTTGATGACTGTGAAACGGGTGCCGCCTGGTGCAGAGGGTTTCCACGCAGCCAATGACTGTGTCAATTTGACCAATGTGTGTGTCAGAAAAGATCTGCGTGGGCAAGGTTTGGGTAGCAAAATGATCCGGTGGTACTTGAATTCCATGACACCTGGTTCTGTGGCATTTTTACACGTGGACAAATACCCTGTCAAGGTTGAAGAGACTCAAGACGAAAAAGCATGGCGAGAGTTTGTGTTGCAGCGAGTCACATGTTCAGATTTCGAAGAGGGTGTACCAGCGGTGGAAAATTCATCAACAGAAACTGAACAAGAAGGGTGGTGGGGATTGGTAGCCTGGTACAAAAGTTTGGGCTTTACTGAGCATTACAGCAACGAAAAAGAAGTGTGTTTGAGTCACTACGCGCACATGGACGCTGTGGGTTACGACTCTGATGACTGGAAATCGACGTCGTCCAAGTGTAGTGTGCAAAGTGTATGTGTAGACGAGCATGAGTGATGTTTGCTGAAGTAAAGCTAATATAAAACGCACAAGGAGGAGAGGTTAATGCTCAGAGGGTTCATTTTAGTATGTGTGGTGATGCAAGGCTTGGCAAGTATCATTTCGCGGCACTCTTTGGTTCTTGATCATTTCCGCGGTCGTGTCACTCAATGCTCAACTGGCAGTACATCTACTGCCGATGGTTCTGGCTGTGAATGTTTACCGGGTTTGTACTTGAATGGACAAACTTGTCAACCATGCCCTGTGGGTTCCTTCAAAGATCACGTGGGCAATGGTGGCTGTGTGTTGTGCACGGATGTACGGCCTTTCAGCACGTCTGTGCAAGGTGCTTTGACTGTCAATGAGTGTTTGTGTTTGGCTGGACGAACGTTGAACGCAGGGGTGTGTGAGGAGTGTGCAGTGGGTCTGTACAAGCAGTACGCAGGGTCCCATGGTTGTTTGAGCTGTCCTGATAAATCTGTTTCCATTACTGGCAGCACCAGTTTGATGGATTGTTTATGTGAACCTGGCTATACAGGGACGTATGGAGATCACTGTGTGAAGTGTGACGCAGGCAAATACAAAGATAGTGTTGGAACGGGGGTGTGTCTGGATTGTGCTGCCAACATGATCAGTCCAGATGCAAGTACCAGTGTCAGCGAATGCCAGTGTTTGCCTGGTTACACGCCATCTAACAGTGGTGGTTGCACACCGTGTCCGGCAGGGCAATTCAAGGTTGGGGTCAATTCTGATACTTGTAGTCAGTGCCGTGCTAATTCACAGTCAGTTCAAGGTAGTGCGGGATGTTTATCAATTCCGGGATTTACTATCCGCAATCTGGTGCGTTTCACGCGGTTGGTGCTCAAAACAATAGCAGAATTTGACGAGGCAGCACAGTTGCAATACAGGCATGATATTGCCGCAGAGGCGTTTGTTAGTGTTGAACAAGTCAGTATTGTCAGTATCACAGAAGTCACAATAGGCAGACGACTGCTAAGCACCGCAGTTAACGTGGAAACAGAAATTAGTGCGTCAGTAAGCGAAACAGGAAACGTGACGGCAACATTTGAAAATGACAATATGTCAGTAACAGAGGTTTCAGCGTCTTGTCCTGAAGACACATACAAAGCAGATACCAGTAATGCAGATTGTGTGCCATGTCCAGCCAATTCACACTCCAACGCCAGCAGCACTGAGTGCACTTGCGATGCTGGCTTTTATGGAATCTTTACCAATTGTCAGTCTTGTGCAGTGGACAACTATTGTGAGGGTGATGGGTTGATGGTGGCATGTCCTGGCAACAGCACAGCGCCCATTGGCAGTGAGAAAGAAGATGACTGCACGTGTGTAGGGGGCTTTCAAAAGTTGATTGTGGGATAAAAATAATATTGTACTTGTAGCAAGTGTGGGATTGCACCACCACAAAATGCAAGCAGACATTGTATATCTGGACTTTCGGAATTTGGACATTTGCAGTGGACCATGCAACATGACCACTCCGATGTCGGTGTACGATTCCAAGGCCAAATCGAACAAACTCTATCATCGTATTTACCCAGGTCACGACACGAAAATTGGGGTCAAGAATGGTTTTTTGTGTGCTGGGTGTGAGGCCCGATACGAAGAGTGTTGGGATGTGTTGGAGTGGGGTTTGGAGTGCGAGACGGAAAAGGAGATTGGTGAGGCTCGGACGTGGTTTGAAAAAGACGGTCGTATAATACAAGCAAAGTTCACAACTCATGTCAAAGGTGGTGTGCACTATTTGAGTACAGAGATTGAGTAATTTCTGATATATAAAGATTCAATATACTGCAGTATATGGCCTCCAGAACTTGGGATAGAGACCATTTTGACACTTATTGCAAAACAAAAATTCATAAAGTGGCCAATCCAATGTTGAAACATCAAACTTGGATGTCAGATTTGGAAGAAGAGGTGAATGATTACGGCAGGCGTTATTGGCGCCAATATCATGCTGATGAGGAATACCCCAGAGACTTGTCAGAGTCAGAGGCAGCCAATCAAGTTATGCGAACTTTGTTGCATTTGCATGAGGAACAGATGAAAGCAATTATACAGGCACATGTGGACAAGCTGCAAGGGGGTGACGTGAATACATTGCATACGTTGCAGGAAGAACTGAAAGAAGAGATCAGCACATGTTGGAACATAGAAGCAGAAAATGACCATTTGTTGTTGAAACGATTGCAAGCTGATTCACGACTACAGCAATTAATGGATTCCATTTTGACGCACTTGAAGTGGGATGTGGTTTTGTTGATGTGGTGTTCTGAATGGAAAAACAGCAAATATTTTTGGTGTGATCCAAAAGGTCCTGGGTATGTATTGCTCTCACAGTTTGACTTGGAAGAAGCCATCAATAGAGCTCAGAGTTTGACAAACGAAACTATGCATGCCATGATTGTGATGGCCTGGAATGAACCACTTGCTGTGGTGTTGCCTGAACCACAAAAAGAATATATTGCCAGACAACTGCAACAATACAATGAGCATCAACTGGACTGGATAAAGAGACATTACCCAAAAGGTGGAGGTTACAGAGAAGAAGACAAGCCACCACAAAGCACATCTAACCCGTTTGTGCTGTCGTCAGCTTTGGTGACTGGAATGCCAAGAGGGTCAATAAGAGCAAGAAACAAAGGAAACCAAGGCCGCCAATCATCAGGACCAACGTATAATGGTTTCAAAAAGGAGCGCGGTTCCGGACAGCCAAATCAAAAGAAGAAGAAAAGACGCAATGGACAAACAGCTTATAAGAATTGTGACACAACCCCATCAACTTCTGAAGGTGAAATGGATGAAAGGGAAGAACAAGCATTAGAAGATATGCGTAGAATTGATTCAACATATTAATTCATTCGAGTGTCTTATACATAATATGAGGTGGGTCGTGGCGTTCCAAATAATGCTGGTCGCCATAAGGCCGGTGGTAGAGTTGATTCATTCTGTGATCTGCCTGAGCGTTAATAAATCGTCGCCAGAAAGGCACAAAAAAGGTTGGCATGACAAGCATGACACCAGCAGCCCACAAAGTGATCATGGCCCCTCGACCCATAGCATAATCGACCAAAGCGGTGACAACAGAGGAACAAGGCGAATAGCCACAGAGATAAGTGTTATTAACCACGTGCTGCAACGCGTCGAGAAAGATGATGGAGTTGTGTTTGGTTTTGATTTCATCGCAAAGACCAGAGTGTTGTTTCATGTTGTGATAGAATTCATGCTGTTCACATTGCTGCAGCAGCCATGCCTCGTCATCGCGGCTTTGATGTCCAGCAACATATGCCTCATGTAAAAGGTGAATCCGACTCACAATGAAAAGGGTGACATAGAGACTGAGCATACAGCCAAACACAAACTGTGGAGCAAACATGGATGGTGCCGGGGCAGCAGATCTGTACATTCTTGGTATGGAAACACAGGGTAATATAGTGCATATGAATAAATACAAGCAATCATTCTACTTGTGTGGTGTGCCATTTGTGCGCGGGAGGTCCCACGGGATCGCCATACTGTCTGGCCAAATCTGCAATTGCTCTGCGCAACAAAAGTGGCTTTCTGATTTTGGTGGAACTCAAGTCCATGTAGATGTCGCCTGATTGCAGTATTTCTCGTTCCATCAACGCCATATCATCACAGTAGACAATCACGCTGCATAAATCGTGAACAAGAGTTTCCAGTCGGTGCACGCGTCCTTGCAGTCTGCGTGTGTCTTTGGCATCCGCACGGGTGAACTGTTCGATGGGCCATTTTTCTCCTGTCACACATGGTCGGCGGGGCTTGGGCTGCAGTTGCAAGTAGCTGCATATGGGGGTGAAAGACATCAAGGCATGGGAACACGTGATGCAAAAGAAAAGCCACAGAGCAAGTTGCATGCCTGGGGTTTGTTGCAAATGTTCTTATATTGACAACTTAGTATTCTTTGCCAGACAACGCTGTTCGCAGATGTCTGGGCCACGTGTTCCGAGGAGGCCCGCCCATGTGTGACGGGGGTTGTTTAAAAGGCCAGTTCCACTGCTTGGTGTCAATGTGCATGATGGCAGGAAGGAAACAGACCAGGACCAATCCCCACCACACCAGCGCTGTGGTGCAAGCAACATGCCACGCGTACTGCATGTCAATGTACTGCATGTTCATACCCACGGACACGCAGCTAAATAAGAGTAACGCGGCGCCGGAACACGCGTCGAGAAGAATGCCAGTCATTTCGATGGGTTTGGGCGCCAAAGTTGTGTTTTTGTGTGTTTTTTTTTTCATGTATTGAGGTTTATTTCATGAGTAGCCCACAAGTCAAGTGCTGGCACTGGGCTGTATGCATAAACTCCACCCTGTTTAGGTGCACTTGCTTTGGCCAAAACGGTCAAGGCAGACTGCAATTCAGGGTGATGTGTACAGGCAGCATAAAGCCATCGCCGTGTTAATAGCTCGCCGTGGTGTTGCAAAAATTTGGCAGCCTGTGTGACAGATACTGCAGGTGGAGTGGCCACTTGAACACTACCCAATAATATTGGTGTCTTGTTTTCAGTAAACGCAACATAGCAGGGTAAGTTGGCAGTGACGGCAAGTCCTGAGGTGGCCAGGCTGAGTATGTGTGCTTGATGTAGCAAATAAACTGGTATTTTTTGCTTACCACCTGTTGAGTCAAGGTATGACACGCGGGTACATGGTTCTTCTGTTATGTTTTGCAACAGTTGCATTGTATCAGTGTGCAACGGGGTGACCTCCAGTGTCGAGGCCAGAAGAGCAGTTTGATCGGGTGTGACGAATTTTTGAGCAGCAGCCACATTCAAACACGCACTGCGTGCCGCATACAAAGAACTGAAAGGATGGCATGACACCATTCGGCTGATGAAGTTGTTGTTGAATTTGAGCATCATGTGAGCTCCGGACAAACCAGTGAATTGAAAGCAAGATGATGGTTGTGTGTCGGAACACACCGCGATCAACTGCTCACGTTGCAACCCCTGAAACACTCGACTCTCGTGCTCACTGCCTGGTTTGGGTAGTGACAAGTTCATAGCACGGAGTACGTCTTTGCAAAACTTGAGCTTTTTGTATGGGGGTAAAGGTGTGGTGATGTCACCTTGAAAGACACAACTGGGTACAGTGGCATGGCGGCTCACTATAGCATCAGCAAGTTTGGGCAACCCAAAGACATGATTGATACCATCGTAAGTGTGTGTTTCATCAAACCCTCGACCTCGCACCAAAAGACTCCCCACCTCTTGGTCGTGAAAGTGGACTGTGACAGCGGCGTTCTTACCCGTGAGTAGTTTGGTGTATAAGACAGAAATGTGACTGTTGTTGAACAGTTCAGCGCTGTGGCCTTCTTCCAACTTGTGTTTGCATGCTCGCAAACACCGTTTGTCAATGGGTATTGTAACTTTATGATGCTGAAGTTGTAGTGTAAGAGTCAAAGGCGTGTGCCACAACTTTTCATTGTGACTCAATACACGCATTCTTTCAATCAAACCCAAAACGTTAAATACAAACTATGCTCTGAAGATGGCCCACCTATGTGTCGTCGTCTGAATCTAAAAGATACTTGCGACGCTTGCAAGAACGGCCATCAGAGTCTATTTGTGTTGGTGTCACTGCTTCAGGGAAGGTGAAGTTTGATGTTGGCAATGTTGGAGACTCAATGTCGTCGGTGGACATGTCTTCAGAGTCACTGGAACTTTCAGCTGGGTCGGATTCTGCAGCAGACCAACTGGCTTCGTCGTCCGCAGCTTCAGAGTCACTATCCACAAAAGACAAGTTGTCTGGCTCACTGTCATGCTCAGACTCTGAGTAATCGTTGTCGTCATCGACTTCCGTGCGTTCGTCTGGATGTAAACGGTCGAATTCTTCGTTTATGATACGCTCTGCTTCTTTGAATCTCTTGGAGTTTTCACTGCAGTTTTCCCAGTCGTGTATGTCGCGTATTTTGTCTAGTGCGCGAGCTTTGCTGGCGCGGGAAGGTCTGCTGTAAGTAGGTGTCGGTCGTTGCATTGCAGTCTCGATCAATCCTTGCACTGTATCACTTGACATGCAATTGGTGCTGTCCACTGTCATGTCCACAACCATGGGTGGGGGCATTTGTGGCTGAAACGACCGGCGTTAATATACAACAACGATGTGTTAAAAAAAATTGATGACTCAGTTCTTGCGCATGAAGTCAGCAACGTGTGCGTTGAGCACAAACAAAGGGTCGTTGTTCTGGTTAGTGTACAGTTTCCTGATGGCTTTGGAAACTGTTCTGGGTGTGAGTTGTTGCATCTCGCGTATACATTCGAGCTCTTGCGGCGTGAAGAGTGTTCGGTAGTAGTTGTTTTCTTGGCTAATGATGGTGGCCATGCGGTGTACGATGCGTTTGTCCAAACGTTTGGAATTGAGAGGGGTTAGAGTGACCAGGTGCCATTTGAAGTCAAAGAGAGGTGGAACGTGGATGGGTTTGTGTTTGCGCAGCATCCAGTGTGAACAGCTTTGACACACACACACGTTTTCATGCTGTGTGCTGTGTTTGGCTTTTGTGCGGGTCTTGGGGGCTTGTAGATGTTTTTGCACTGCTATGGCAGAGAGGCAGACGTTCTCCATGATGGTCCACATACGGTGGTGATGAAACACTTTGGCACATGTGTCAAGATGCTGTAGGACAGTATCCACTAGCATGGTTTTGCGCACTGTGCATCGGTTGTCGCCGCACAGAACACAAGGTCTGCTTTCCACGTGTTGGTTGAAACGCGGCTGTACCATGGCCAACCAGCCATGACCAAGAAGGTCGACATGCGTGTCTGTCATTTGTGTGGATTTGTGTTGGAAATTTGATCGCGTTTGATTCTATTTGAGACCAAAAAATTTGCTGGCATTTGTGCACAATGCCACGACTACTGACCATGTACGCGCCGATCTACCGTAAGGATGCAGGGTCGCCGATTTATGTCTTGAAAGGGTTTTATGAGGTGTCGGCTGAGGTGGACGCGCGCGCGCCAATCAAGCAAATTTGGGAGAATTTGAGCATCTTGGACGCGGCACCTGTGGCTTTGTTCTGCGCAGGAGACAAAACGACTTACATGCGGTTGGGTGGGGGGTTGGACCCCATAGAGACGTGGAATGTGCAATGGAACATGGTGCAGGGGTTTCAGGATAGTCATGGCTTTTGGTGTACGGAGGCCAAGAGTAGTTTGGTATTTTCTGACAAGGGATTGCTGTGTGCTGTGCCGGTTCCGGACTACATCCAGGGTGTGGCCAGTGTTGTGCCGGGAGTCTGCATGAAACAAGCACTCAGACACCACGCTATGCGACAGCGGGGGGTGTTTGCTAAACTGAGGGATAATGTTCAGTTCTTAGACTTGTTCCAGGGGGACATACTGGGCATGAAGAGGTTGGAGGGGGGGAGGGTTGGAGAGAAACGCAAGAGGAATGCTATGATGCAGACGTGAATATGTTGTATTATATTTGCACAACAAATGGTGATAATTCCATGGTTGGGTCTCTATCATGCTGGTAATTGCGTAAAAGTTCGTCTTGAGTATTCAACCACTGTTGCAGATCTCTCAACTGTTTTTTTGCTCGAATTTTTGCATCTTGTAACTCCATCATAAGCTTCATCTTTTCCTCAGCAGTCAGTGAGTTGTCTTCTAGCACTGTGGTTTCCGGTGTTTTTTGATTGCTCACATTTTTCATGGCGTTGTCAATGATGCTTTGGACTGCATGTTTAGCGGCACTGACGCCGTGCCATGCATTCAAAAATGGCTGTTGCTTCTTTGGTATGGTCCAAAATGGTTTCCATAAGTCAATCGAAGAATATTGCCCAATGTACTCAATCAAATATGTAAATGGGGCCATTCTTTTCAATTGATCTTGTTTGAATCGAGTCCAATCATAGTCTTTCAATGTACGCTCAAGTTTGATTTCATGCTGTAACGTGTAATGATATTGTGTCCCAAAACAATTCTTGATGACGGTTTGGGCAATTGCAACAAGTGCATTCATTAGCATTTTACGCATGTGAACATGATACTTTGAATGAGTGTTGATTTGTGAAAACCATATTTTTTTCTGGTCATTTAATTCTCGTTGCTTTTGCACAACCTCATTTTGGAGTTTCGCCACTGCTGTTTGTAGTTGTTGGTTTTCCTGTTTCAAGACTGTAATTTGATTAATCTGCTGCGTGCCATGCTGCTGTTTCAAAGCAATCTCGCTTTGCAGTTGTTGATTTTGCTCTTGCAACGCCGTGATTTGATCGCTCTGCTGTGTGCTGTGCTGCTGTTTGAGGAAGAAGTATGCGTTGTACAACAACCCCACAACGTCAGCGTAATTATGGTTCAACATGCTTCCCTTGAACAAAGACACCTTGCCAGGCCGTGAGGCAAAGAGTTGCTGAATTTGCTCTGTTTCTGCGGTTGTCAAATCTCTTGTTTGAATTTCCTGACTCATTGCATAATGTGGCATTACACTTAAATAACGTTTATTTGAAAGCTATCTCGGACGGGAATTGGTAATATGTACATTGCACTTGTGGTTGGCAATGATTGCCATTCAAAGCCTGTTCTGCTTTCCCACTCCATCCACATATTTTCAAATATTGTTTGAATTTCTGAATATTTGTCACACTTGCCAATTTGGTCTTGGATGTTCCTTTTGTAAGCTTTATACGCATTTTTCTGCAATAGCTGATTCTTTTCGTCCACACCATGCGGTAGAAAGATTGTTTTTTTACCATCAACATCTACATCAACCCCTTCGGGAAGTGGTACATTTGAGTGCATGGTCAAATGAATAGGCACAGGGCACTTATAACAATTTTTTTCCATCCATACTTGGTCGTTGAGTTGTGTTGGGGTTAGAGGTGTTGTGAAGTTTTTGAGATGTTCTCGCTGAGCTTCTGGTGATGACTTGTCCTGTTCCTTCTTTCTTTTTGCCCATTTTTTGGCCACGTCCACTATCCACGTGACAGTATCACGTCTTTCCTTGGCGGGTTCAATGTCATTTTGCATT
>MDSW01145746.1_pt1 | contig 27446 bp, 24 predicted proteins | sample 811171 | NCBI WGS metagenome assembly MDSW01 (sample SAMN05326641, study PRJNA326480) | marine metagenome | isolation source: seawater | place: Atlantic Ocean: North West | collected 2012 | reverse complement strand
GCTATGTCTTCATTCAAATAGTAATCTTTAAATTCTGGTCCTGTCTTTTTCTGAAGTATTTCTGTGGCAGCGAACCAAATGTCCCCTTCCACACATCCTCCACCTAAAGTCCCTATGCCACTACCATCTTCCTTAACTAGTAACATTGCTCCGGATTTTTGTGGAGTGGAACCTTTGGTTCGAACTACTGTAACGAGCACACACTTTTCACCTTCTTTCAGCGCTTGTATGGCTCCCTTTATAACTTCTTCCATAAGAGTACTCCTATCAAATCTCTAGATGAAATCGTTCCAAAATTCTAAAAGTTTTGATACATATTTAAAAGATCTTATTCTTATTATAATGCATGCACATCAAATCAACGAATATATGTCATTGTATAGCTGTGTAAACTCTATGTTTCAATTATAATTATTAGATATGGGAGAGATTGGAATAGTAACAGCGGACAGAAACCCAAAAGATATCGAATTATGCACTACCACACTTAACGATATCGGAGCAAAATTTCATTTCTTGAATAATGAGGAAATATTTGCTAAGCGACTACAAATTCAAACTACAGGCCTCCTAGTAATGGACGGACCTTCAGTACATTTTAACGATGACGAAAAGATAGACGACTCGTTAGCATTAGCAGAAATGGAAATACTTAAACAAGGATTGGAAAGAAACCTCCCTATACTATGTATAGGAAGGGGTTTTCATCTACTAAACCTTCTAGAAGGCGGAGCTAAACCTGTATCTATACTATCTAACCATGTGAGCCAAAAAGAGAATGAAGACCCAAGACATGAACATCTGATCTTCCTGTCCCCTGGAGCAAAAACATCAGCGACTATGGGAACAACTGGGTTTTTCAAGGTTAACAGTTATCATAATCAAGGAATTTACGACAAGCAGAAATCCGATAACTTAATCGCAATGGCTTATGCTGTAGACGATGGGTTAATAGAGATCTTGGAAAGCCCTAATCACTCATGGGTAGTTGCTACCCAATTCAATCTAGAGAAATTACAGGAACTACCAAGGTTATTTGTAAATTTGTTTATGGCCTTAGTGGAACGCAGTGAAATTAAACAGGAAATTTAAAAAGAGGTATACACATAATGGTTACTACTGATCCAACTCCTCAAGATAGAATATCCCCAATTAGAATCGAAGATGAGATGAGGGAATCTTATCTTACTTATGCTATGAGCGTCATAGTTTCGAGAGCATTACCTGACGTTAGAGATGGACTAAAACCCGTACAGCGAAGAATTTTATATTCAATGCATGAAATGGGTATACGAGCCAATACTTCTTATAAGAAAAGTGCACGAATAGTCGGCGAAGTATTAGGTAAGTATCATCCTCATGGAGACAGCTCTGTGTACGCAGCTATGGTACGTATGGCTCAAGATTTTTCAATGAGATATCCTCTTGTTGATGGCCAAGGTAACTTCGGTAGTGTAGATGGGGATCCTCCGGCAGCAATGAGATACACTGAAGCTAGACTCGCGAGAATAGCAGAGCAACAGCTTACAGACATTGACCTAGATACCGTGGATTTCAATCTGAACTTTGACGATTCGATACAAGAACCGCAAGTACTCCCCACTAGGCTGCCAACCCTGTTGGTGAATGGAGCTTCTGGAATTGCTGTAGGCATGGCCACTAATATGCCACCGCACAACCTTTCAGAAATATGTGAAGCCATAAATTATGTAATCAACAACCCTACTTGCACTAGCGACGAGCTTATCCAAATCATACCTGGCCCCGATTTCCCAACAGCGGGAATAATAAAAGGCAGATCTGGAATAGTTGATACTTATACCACAGGAAGAGGCCGGATCGTAATGGAAGCCGCCACTGATATGGAAGAAGCACGTAATGGAAGACAAAGGATTATAGTCACTGAATTACCTTACCAAGTTAATAAATCTAGCCTGGTAGAAAAAATAGCTCAACTAGTGCGAGACAAAAGGATACAGGGCATATCTGACATACGAGACGAATCCGATCGTAAAGGAATGAGGATAGTAATCGAACTAAGGAGAGATGCTCAGCCCAATATTACCCTTAATAATCTTTATAGACACACACAATTACGAGACTCTTTCAACTCTAACATGCTCGCATTAGTAAATGGACAGCCACAAGTGCTGCCTCTAAAACGAATGATTGAGTTATTCATACAGCACAGACAACAGATCATAAGACGCAGATCCGAATTCCTGCTGCAAAAAGCCAAAGACCGAGACCATGTAGTGCAAGGACTGTTGTTAGCATTAGACCGTATGGATGAGGTGATTGCAATCATCCGAGGTTCAGATGATGTAACTTCCGCACGAGAAAATCTAATGTCCACCCTAACCTTGTCAGAGATTCAAGCTCAGGCCATACTTGACATGCAATTACGTCGTTTGGCAGCGCTAGAACGTCAGAGACTAGAGAAAGAACATGAAGAATTACTCGCAGAAATCCAAGAATTAGAAGAACTACTAGGCGACGAAGGAAAAATTCTCGAACAAGTTAAAACTGAAACAGAAGAAATAAGTAAACAGTTTGGTAATCCACGTAGAACCGTTATTCATGATGGTGAAGTACAAAAACAAACTGACGAGGAATTAATCCCTCATAGTGACGTAGTAATTACGTTAAGCAAACGTGGGTATATAAAAAGAGTACCTGCAGATACATACCGCACACAACATCGAGGAGGGAAAGGCGTCCGAGGCATGTCCACAAGAGATGACGATGAGTTGATGGAAATATATATCACAGACACTCATGATCACATACTACTCTTTACAAACCGAGGTCGCGTGTACCCTCTCCGAGCATTCAACATAGCTGAAGATACATCTAGAACCACACGAGGAACCCAAATTATTAACTTAGTACCACTGGAAAGAGGAGAGACTGTACAAACCATCCTCCCTGTCAAAGATCCTAAAGAAGACTATCTGATGGTATTGGTTACCAAGCGTGGACAAGTCAAAGCTTTGCGAGCCGGAGAATTAGTGAACATCCGTGCAAAAGGCCTTATTGCTATGAATCTAAAGGCTGATGATGAACTCGTGGGAGTCCAGCAAGTAGAAGAGTCTGACGACATCATTATGGTATCAGAAAACGGACAAGCAATGAGATTTTCCATGGCAAACTTAAGTCCAAGAAGGCGTGGAGCCGGAGGGGTAAGAGGAATGAGACTCCTGACCAAGGACCAAGTTATTTCCGTAGGTAAAATCACAGACGACAGTAAACTACTGATAGTAAGCACAGGTGGCTATGGTAAAGCTACTGCTCTCGACAAATATTCGGTCCATGGTAGAGGAGGTCAAGGGGTGCGAACATTCAAAGTGACCACCAAAACTGGTAATGTAGCTGCAGCCAAAATTGTTCCTACTACTACAAGTCAAGATATATTTATCATTTCTTCGAAAGCTCAATTAGTAAGGATTGACTTAGACCAAATAAGAACTTCAGACCGGAATACGTCAGGTGTAATATTATGGCGAGACCGAGAGCCAGATGATTACATAGTATCTATTGCTACTTTTGACAGAACCGAAGAAAACTAAAATGTTTATTGTCAAAACTAATCAAAGTAAATATAATATGTAGATGATAATCCAGAGGTAGTATTAGCCTTTGAAATACTAAAGGAAAGCTTATCAACAAGACGCCATCCAAAGGAGAAAGAAGACAACTCAATTGAAATTAGTATTCATTCATGGAGCTGGGACCAGCGGCCTAAGCTTCTACTACCAATCTAAACATTTCCGGAACTCTAAAGCCATAGACTTGCCAGGCCACCCTAATGGCACCCCTTGTCATTCCATAAATGACTACGTTGAGTGGGTACGTGGATTCATATCGGCACGAGGATACAAAGACGTAATACTATGTGGACACTCAATGGGAGGAGCCATATCGCTATCCTACGCTGATAAGTATCCTGAAGAAGTCAAAGGATTAGTTTTGATGAATACAGGAGCAAAACTTAAAGTATCAGACTCTATTTTGAACAGTTGCATAGTAGAAACACCTGAACAAGAATCTACTTGGATTAAGTATCATCAATCCAATTATGCATGCCCTGATAACGACATACAGCATCTACTCACAAAAAAAACAGAAGCTATAGGACCCGATACTGAACGAATTGATTTACAAGCTTGTAACAATTTCGACATTATGGATAGATTAGAACAATTACATTTGCCCGTCCATATCATTTGCGGAAGTGACGACAAACTGACACCCCCGAAGTACTCTGAATACCTTAATAAGCACATTTCGGAGTCGAAGTTAACAGTGGTTCCCGGCTCCGGACACTTTTCTCAACTAGACAACCACAAGATGGTTAATCAGTGCATAGAAACATTTGTGTCAGAAACTAAACGCTTAACTTGAGCTTGGATCGTACCATTTGCTGTCAAAAAACAATAAAGGAGAATCGTCAGGAGCGACTATCAGTTCTCCTACTTCACCAACAAATATGGTGTGATCACCGTATATGTGTTCTCCTACCACTTTACATCCCATAAACACCAAAGATCCCTCTAATATCGGTAACTCAGAATCTCCATAGGCATAGGAATATACAGCGCTACCATCTTGTTGTTCAGGCCTTTTAGCAAAATATGCCCCAAGTTCCTGTTGCCCAGTACTCAATATGTTAACGCCGAATTTTTTATTCGTATCCAAATAACCAAAACTGTTAGTAGTATGACCCGCACAGACTAAAATAGTAGGAGGCTCCAAACAAACCGATGTGAACGAATTAGCCGTCATTTCATGTGGTTGACCATTTTCGTCAATAGTAGTTATGACAGTTACTCCTGTGGCAAACTTAGACATAGCAGTGCGGAATTGATCCTTAGAAACCATGATTACTCCTGTTAACTACCTTATGCAATGAAAAGATTCTAATGGCACTCATTGAATTACACAAGACCAGCGTAGTCTCTCATTCCATTTTCTTTAGGAGGATTATTAACTAGTTTTAATCCTTTTAATCCAGGTGTTTCACATGAGCCAGGCTTTAGTATGTTTGCAACTAATTCAATGCCATCAATAATTCTAGGGCCCGGATTACTATAATATTCATGCTCTAATATATAAAAGTTATTCCTTTTAATAGCTGTAATACCCAAGAAGTCAGGAAGTTCGAAGAGCCATTTAACTTCCTTGACTTGTCTCTCTAATGATGAGGAGCACAAATCTACGAATATGTATTCCGGATCAAAATTTACAATTTCTTCAATCTTTATGCGCATAGCTGAAGACCCTTTTTTCATAATTCCATAATCACAACCCAATAATCTGTACATCTCAGGTATCCAATTACCACCCAATACCAAAGGATCTACTCCTTCGATAGATATTACCCGAGTAGGAGGATAATCATGGAACACATCCAGTAACTCTTTGATTCTCAGCTGAAGTCCACATATCAGTGCCTCTCCTGCAATAACTTTATTAGTTGAAAAAGCTATTTCTCGTATGGAAGTGTAAATTTCTGAAATGGATTTTGGGTCTATCACTAATACTTCCGGTTTATATCCAAATTGATTTAATCTAGATTCAATGAAGTCTATGTCTATTTCGCATATATTGCAGTTATCCTGCGTGATGATCAGGTCAGGTCTTTGAGATTTAAACCATTCCACATCCACGTCATATGGCACTTTCCCTGATTCTAGAATACGTTTCATTTCTGATTCTACTTGGGCACTAGTAAAACCTTCAGTAACCACACGAGAATTGCTGACTATCGGTTTGTCTTGGATTGACTCAGGATAATAACATAAGTCACTAATCCCAATTATATTACTTTCTAAACCCAAGGCGCATAGGATCTCCGTGGCGCCTGGCACCAATGAACATATTGTGAAATTACTATCATGTTCATGCATGGGATGAAACTTTATTCACAAAAGCTTTTGCTCCTTGCATAGCCCATCCATTCCAACTGGTTCCTAAGAATTGCACACCTAAATCTAAGTATTTTTCAACATTATTATCATTTACCAAAGTCCCTGCAGTTCTACCACTTCTAACAATTTTATCCAAAGTCTCTGATACTTTAAGTTGGACATCAGGATGTTCTTGGTTCCCCAAATGCCCCATAGTTTGAGAAAGATCATTTGGAGCTACAAAAAATACATCAATGTCATCAACTTTAAGTATCTCATCTAAATTTTCCAGAGCCTCTATCTCTTCTAATAAAACGACTAGCAAAGATTGATCATTAGCTTTAATCTGATAATTATCCACTCCATATGACTGCCGGCCTCCGAATGTTCCTCTCTCTCCAAGGGGAGCGAATTTAGTGCCTTGAACTGCTTTCTCCGCCGCAGCTTTACTATTAACATGGGGGACTACAACTCCCATTGACCCCTGATCTAAAGTCCTAGTTATCAGCCAAGGTTCGTTTGAATTGACTCTAGTAATGGAAGAATTGCCCCACAGGTCGCATGCCCTAGTCATATCACCGATTTGCGACCAAGTTACGGACCCATGTTCACATTCCATCCAAAAACCATCCACTCCTGACGGACCTAAGAAATCTATTATTTCACTCGTTAACAGACCCATAGCCACCACAACTGATTCTGAGTTTTGTAATTTCGTCTTAACTTTATTTTGTCGCATCAGAAACTCCTATTTTTTTTTCGTAGCCTCTTGGCGTAATGAATTTTTCAGCGTAAACATATGACGATGCGTTTCCAACAACTACAGTGGTAAACATATCTATATCATCATAGTTATCTAAAATATTATCCAAATTCGACAATATAACTTGTTCGTCTTGTCTGTAAGCGTTTTTTACCAATCCAACCGGTGTGTCACCAGGTCTATGAGACTTCAAAGTTATAAAAGCCTCCCGTAATTGCCAATTCCTAGTGTTACTTTTAGGATTATAAAACACAACCACGAAATCACCATGCGACGCAGCATGGATTCTTTTCTCTATATCTTCCCACGGAGTCAATAAATTGCTTAAACTGATAGTGCAAAAATCTTGCATTAAAGGACTCCCCAATAAGGCAGAGGCAGACTGCAATGCAGAAATACCCGGAACAACCACAATCTCTGGATTACAACCATCCCACTCTTGCTTTGATAGCAAATTAAAAATAGGCCCTGACATTCCGTAAATCCCTATATCTCCAGAAGAAACCATCGCTACAGCATATCCTTCAGAAGCTAATTCTATAACCCTTTGAGCACGCTCTAATTCTTCTCCAATTTTCCAGGTCTCGCATTTAGCCTTAGAAGCAAATCGCTCTATTTGTTTAACGTAAAGGGAATAGCCAACCACAAAATCGACCTCCGATAATACTTCTTTAGACTGTGTGGTCAGCAAGTTAGAATCTCCCGGACCTACTCCCACAAGATATATTTTCCCTGTTGATTCATTATCTGGCATATATATTCCTTAACCTCATTTTGCAATAGCGATGGTCGCGTTGGTACTCTTATGTTTATTAACAATCAATTCCTTGTGTGTAGAAGACAGTATAGCAGTTGGCTCTGCAACTCCCCATACTCCTATAAGTCGTTTTGGATTTGAACTTTTTGTTAAAAGTTCATTTTGTTCTACATCTTGCTTATATGCTTGTTCTATATCATCCGATGTATATATTTTAAGAGGAACATCTAATGATTTTGCTACAAATTTCACAGAGGGGTCATTCTGTTTTAAATTAATAGTGGATATAGATGCCACGCAAGATTTACTCAAACCATGAGCTTCGATAATTTTGAGAGTGAATGCAAATACTTCGTTTTGATCGGTGGATTTCCTACACCCAATCCCGATGTGTAAAACAGGAGGCCTAAATACCACACAAGACATTTTGCTCACAAGTTTTTTATAAATAACTTTTTCTATCAGTTTATCTGTAATTATTATGGCCGCACGTACGTTTGATGACGCTAATTGTTCTAGACTTGCGTAACGCCGAAATTGATTGGAGTCAAGTGTTTCATTCCAATCTGTTTCACCTGCATCTTGGAATATTCCAATATCAGAATCATTAATCACTTCAGCACTCACTGCCGTTACAGATCGGGCATCACTATCCAGCTTCCAATAATATTCAGATCCTATTAAATCTACGCTTGGTTTGTTTAGCACTGCAGATGAAGAAGTTATAACCGGAGTCGCTTGGATTATATTCGCAATTTTGACTGTAAGGTCATCAGCTCCTCCAAGGTGACCAGAAACCAAACTGATTGCAAAGTTACCACCATCATCAACGGATATCACTGCTGGATCACTATGTTTAGACGTTAGTAAGGGAGCAACCATTCTGACAGCTATCCCTACTGGCATAATCAAAACGATAGCAGAATAACTATTAAATATATGTTCTACCCAATCAAAAATAGGAGTTTTGACAAGCTTATAGTCTATGTCTATAGAGGAGTCCGTTCGTAAACAATAAGCTTCAAAATTAATGTCGCCACCATAGTTGACTAATTCAGCCGCTTTAACGGATCCTGTTTTAGATAGCGACAATACAGCAACGTACATATAATTTACCTCAATATATTATTTGCTATTCGCCACCGCTGATCTATACAAATGCGTATATTCCGGAGAATACAGATTTGAAGTGTCCACATCATCCATATCTAGTATGTTGGGATCAAAAGCAGCGCCTACCATTACTAAGGCGCTCAGAGTTATTTTTGCATCTCTAACTTTTTTTGCTATATCTGTAAGATCTCCTCGAATCACCTGTTCTTCTTCCCATCCTACTTTGTACGCAACTGCTATTGGAGTGTCATCAGAATATCCCGCTTCACGTAATTCGCTAACCAATTTTGTCATTCTGGTTATGCTCAAAAATATCAGCAAGGTACAACCATGAGACGCTAAATCTTTAAGTTGTTCTTTTGGTGGCATCGGGACCCTACCTTCTAACCTAGTAAATATCACCGATTGAGATACTCCTGGCACAGTCAATTCTGTTTGTAGCAATGCCGAGGCCGCAAATGCTGACGCAACACCTGGAATTATTTCGAAGTCAACACCATTAGATTTTAAAATACGCATTTGTTCTAAAATTGCCCCGTATACTGAGGGGTCTCCACTTTGCACTCTAGCAACTATCTTCCCTTCGCTAGCGGCCTTTAATTCCAATTCAGTGATTTCTTCTAAATTCAATTTTTTACTACCATAAATTTCTGCTTTGGGATTCGCGAAATCTACTATGGATGGATGAACGAGCGAATCTGCATAGATTACTATATCCGCAATCTCGATTATGTTCCTGGCCTTTATAGTCAGCAATTCTGGATCTCCAGGCCCACCTCCTATGAAGTACACTTTCCCTTGTTTTTCCGACATATTATTCACCTTTCCTTATAATTAATAAAGAGAAATAATCTAAATCTTGTTCTGTTAGATCATTCAAATTTTGAACTATCCTTTCGTTATCTGTCGATGCCCTTCGGACGTAAGTTGTTTTACCCAACAGTCCTAATTGCTCTAAATTTGAAAGGGCCGTCAACAATAATTTGTTAACTTTCATCAATACGATAGTGTCATAATTAGAAATAGCTTCTCTTAAATCATCGATCCCGTACACGTATGGGAGTATAGCTAGTTTTTGACCATGCCTTACTAATGGTATGCCCGCGCTAGAGGCCGCTGCCATGACTGATGATACCCCTGGTATGATTTCAACTTCTGCCATTGGGCATTGAGTAGTAATAACTTCCAGTACATAGGAGACGGTACTATATATCATAGGATCTCCCTCTGTTATAAAAGCTACATCCTTACCTCGTTTCAAATACTCTATAATATCTACGGCAGATTTTTCCCACACAGCTAACGCACCAGCTTCATCATCAGTCGGAAATGAACTCTCTACAATGACCTTATCTTCCAAACTTAATGCCTGCCCAACAATATTCAAGGAATAAGACTGCTCGCTAGTTCTAGCAATTGGAGCCCATATGACCTCTACTTCAGATAAAACTTGGTAAGCTTTGCGAGTTAGTAAATCCGGATCACCCGGACCGACTCCAACTGCATAAAATTTTCCTATATTTTGGTTAGCCATTTCATTCACCGATATATTATTGTTTCTTTCCCTGCACTATAAATACGGGGTTCATAGGAGATAAAACCAATGATTCATCAGGCAATTCTCTCCCTTTACTTATATTTACTGCTATGTAACTAGTTTCCATACTTTGATGCTTTAATAGATTATACGCTTTCACAGATCTTTCAATCGAAGCAAAATTCATCACTATGATACCGTCTTGCATTAAACGATCAGAAGAATACCGAATTATTTCGTCCATTTGCCCTCCTGTACCACCAATAAATATGGAATCAGGTGATGATAAATCATAAAGGATATCTGGGGCAGCACCTTTGATAATTTTTACATTATAAGCATTATGGGTGCTTACATTAGATTCCAAAATAGAAATACTTTTAGAATCTTTTTCTACAGCTATTACTTCACCGTTTATAGCTATCCTTGAAGCTTCAATTGCCACTGAACCTGTCGCGGATCCGATATCCCATACCACAGACTTATGAGAAAGTTGTAACAAGCTTATACTTAATGCTCTGATCTCTCTTTTTGTAATTTGGCCATTTAAAGGAACTCGTTTTTCAAACAAGTCATCTTCCAGACCATAATATGGTAATTTAGAGTCTACTTTACTCATGTGATCACCGTTTGGCCATAATTGGTAAAGAACCGGAAGTCGAAGAGGATCCTAATAAATTGCCTTCAAAATCAAAACACATTGCATCTATGATTAAATTACCAGCTGAGTCTCCCATAAATTCTACGCTCTTTGCACACACTAAATCACAAAGAACCGGATATATACTGTCTAGCCCATTACTTAAAGCGATTTCTTGAAACTCTCTACCACTAGTTGTGGTTAACAATTTAGTCAAAACTTCTTGTGACGCTCCTGCATTTTTCGCCAATTCTGACAAGAATTTGACATCTACCTGATTCCCAGCCACATGGGTAACAAAGTACCCTTTTGCAAGTTTAGCAAACTTGCCTATCATGCCTACATGTGACACTCGTTTTATCCCGCGCATATTAGCTCGCTTCATAGAATGCCCACTAAATATGCCTACTTGAACGAAGGCCATGTCATCTAAGTCTAATAATTTCTTACTGTATTCTTCACTTCGAGTTCCAGTTGTTAGGACTAAATGTTCAATTTTGTTAGTGGCAGCCACATCAATAGCAACGTGAACACTCGCTCTCCAAGAAGCGGTAGAGTAAGGATGAACAATACCAGTACTTCCTAATATAGATATGCCTCCAAGTACTCCTAATCTTGCATTAGTAGTTTTTTCAGCTATTTTTTCACCGCCTGGAACGGACAGTTCAACTTCAATAATGCCTTTGAATTCTTTATCATTGCTCTGCACTGCTTCCAAAACAGATGAGGTTATCATTCTTCTGGGAACTCTAGTAACAGCAGGGCCACCCACTTCTATGCCTGTACCGGGTTTTGTAACAAGGCCTACACCATCTCCCTTTTTTAAAATCACTTCAACTTTGTTTTCATTTGATGGATGAGCAGATACGGTCGCGCAAATCTCAGCCCCATGGGTAACGTCTGGATCGTCTCCCGCATCCTTTATAATCGAGCATGTAACTTTGTTTTTATTAACAAATGTGCATCGGTGAACTTGAAAACTCTGAAGTTTACCAACAGGAAGGAGAATTTCTACCTCGCTAACTGCGCTTTCATTAAACAATGCAACTACCGCAGCTTTTGCAGCAGCTGAAGCACAAGATCCAGTAGTGAAACCGGTTCTCAAATTCGGTTTTGAATCATTTTCTACCAAACTAAATCCTTTACAAATACTTCATTGATTCAGTATATACCAAATCTATTTGTTCATTTGGGGCTGATTTTCGATGGTGTAATTAATCCTATCTATCGCAATATCTCTTAATTCACTAGTAATGCCTAAAGGAGGGCATAATGAAAACTCAACATTGTTAAAATGCTCTTGATATTTTTTTATATTCCCCATTATGTTCCTTTGCAATATAAGCCCAGGGAAGAACACATATGGAACAAATGTGATTTCTTTAATATCGTGATTTTGTATCAAATAATTAGTACGCTCATCTATCTCTGGAACACCATAATGAGATTGAGCATAGGTTGTTACATATGATTCACCTAACTCAACTTGTACTTGATCGGAAATCTCTTTCAACCATTCACAGTCATCATATTCCGTTTTTGTTCCTGCTTTAACGATTATCACGCCATGCTTAGCATTTTCATCTATCTCTTCAACAACTACACTTGCTCTATCCTTAATAATATTAGCTAGTCTGTAATCAGCGCCAATACCCCGAGTTATATTCAAGGTTATTCCAGGGTGTTTTGACCTAAGATCCTCTTTGAGTTCTTCCATTTCCAGAGTAGCATGTTTCCCATTACCTAGTAAGAAAGGGAATATCACTATATCCGTGATATTTTCCGTAATCAATGTTTCTACTGCTTGGAAGGGGTCAGGTTCCAAAAATTCCAAAAACGAACTTATCACTGTTACGTGGTTATCGCCCATTTTTGCCTGTATCATGTCCCGTAATTCAGATACCCCTTTCGCAGTATCCGGACATTCCATACACCAAGGTATGTCTCCTACGTCTTCGTGTTTCCCATTAGGAATTAATCTACAAGAACATTCATCTTTAGAAAACCCTCTCTGACTACCATGTGCAAGCACTACAATACCTATTTTATTATCTTTCATTTTTAGCCCTTATTATTAATTCGGTCCAACGCCAACAGAACCAAAGCATTGATTGTCGCTGCGGCTGCTGAACTGCCTCCTCTGTTTCCAGTGACGGTTATATATTCAACATCAGTTTGAGTCAATTCATATTTTGATTCAGCACAAGCGATAAACCCTACAGGCATGCCTATCACCATTGCTGGGTGTATAGATCCAGATCTAATTAAATCTAGTATTTCCAACAGTGCTGTGGGCGCGTTTCCTACACAAAGAATAGAATCGTCTAAATAATTATGTAGTTCCCTAATATTAGCTATGGATCTAGTAGTTTGATCTTTTTGGGCGCGATCAGCAACTTCAGGAGAATTTATCCTACAAATAGTTGATACACCAACAGATTTCAACAAAGCTTCAGAAATACCTACTTGTACCATTCTGACATCAGTAACTATTGTTCTTTTCATTAACAATGCATCAATTGCTTTCGAGACGGCACCATCACTAAACTTTATAAATTTAGAAATTTCAATATCACCTTCTGCTCTTACAATTCTGGAAGCGACAAACAATTGCTCGTCATCTTCCCACCCGTTCTCTAACAGTTTAGCTGTAACCATGCCTATACTTCCACGATCGATATCATCTGGTAACAAAGCATGTTCTTCAACTAAGGTCATCTCTCCCTCCTATGGTTTTAGCCATGACAAAAAAAAACTTGCCATCTGGCAAGTAAAACATTTCAGGTCTGTCTTCTGTATTGCGCAGAATATCAAACATCCCCTAGGTTTCTGACTAACACCTCGAACAATTCTCAGTGTACACAGTGGCGCAACCGTGGTGGAATTTCACCACCTTCCCTAGCGTAATCGTTTGGAATATAGGATATTATATCTGATTGCACGGTGTTTTCAAAGTTATATAGCACTTAGACAACAATATTAATTAGCCTGTCTGGCACGTATATAACTTTCTTTATAAATGCCTCTTGTATGTATGCTTGAATCTTATTACTTGAAACAGCCACTTCCTGAGCCTGTTCTTTAGTAAGTCCGGTAGAAACTTGAACTGTATCTCTTAGTTTGCCATTAATCTGAACGATAAGGGTAACAGAATCATCTTCTATCAAGGATTCGTTCCAATCTGGGAATTGTTGATTATGAATACTAAAATCATAGCCATTAATTTCCCAAAGCTCTTCTGCCAAATGGGGCGCGATGGGAGCTAGCATCAACAGGAGTTGTTTGATGCAATTGGTCCAAACATCTGTGCTAATATTCTTGGAATTCCAAACTTTGCTTAAATGATTAGAAAATTCCATCAATACCGCAATAGCAGTGTTGAATTTGAATTTATCTAAGTCTTCATGCACTTTTTTAATAGTCTTATGTAAAAGCTGTTCTGTGTAAGATTGTAAATCATGATCCAAATCATTGTGTCCGACCGGTTCAAATGTTTCAGATGTTATATTCCAAATCCTATTGAGCCATCTTGCCACTCCATTGATGCCCACATTACTCCATGGTCCACCTTGGTCCCAAGGACCTATAAACATTAGGAAAACCCGCACAGCATCCGCCCCCATAACGGTGACTACATCATCTGGATTGATTACATTACCACGGCTTTTACTCATTTTTTCATGGTCTTGCCCCAAAATAATTCCTTGGTTGAATAGTCTCAAAAAAGGTTCATCAAAATTAACTAATCCCATATCTCTTAGCGCTTTAGTGAAAAATCTTGAATAGAGTAAATGCATAACTGCATGTTCGGCACCACCAGTATACTGATCGACAGGCATCCAAGACTTGACCAACTGATCTTCAAAAGGACCTTCTTTATATTTGGGGTTAAGATATCTGTACATATACCAAGATGAATCAAAGAACGTATCCATGGTATCGGTCTCTCTTTCAGCTCCACCTCCACAATTCGGACAAATGGTGTTCACAAAACTTTCACTTGTCGCCAATGGCGATTCTCCAGATGGAGTGAAGTCTGCATCAGCAGGTAATTCTACTGGCAAAGATTGAATATCAACTGGTTGAATACCGCAAATTTTACATGTGATCATAGGAATTGGGGTTCCCCAATACCTCTGTCTAGATATCAGCCAATCTCTAATTCTATAGCTTGTGGTAACTTTACCCCATCCTTTAGTTTCCACTTCAGCGCCCAAGATTTTTATAGCTTCTCTATTTTTAAGCCCAGAATATTCGCCTGAATTAATCAATACACCATCTTCAACGAAAGCTTCTTTTAATTCGGTTAAGTTGGTACCTTCTGAGGATACAACCTGTACAATATCTAGATCATAGTTCGATGCAAACACAAAGTCTCTTTCATCGTGAGCCGGCACCCCCATCACTGCACCTGTTCCATAATTAGGCAAAACATAATCAGCCACATAAATCGGAACATGTGCGCCATTAAGCCTATTAACAGCATAAGAACCTAAAAACTGACCTGTTTTTACTTTTTCTGTAGACAAACGATCAATTTCGGATACTTGGCGAGCTTGATCCAAATAGCTTGTTACTGCACTTCGATTATTATCAGTCGTTAAAGATTCTATTAATTCGTGTTCGGGAGCTATTGCCATGAAAGTAACACCAAAAATTGTGTCAATTCTAGTTGTGAACGTGGTTATTTCGGTATTTAATAAGTTCGTATTTTCTGGATTAGATAAATCAAATTTAATCTCTACTCCGTCGCTTTTCCCAATCCAATTCCGCTGCATAGTTAAAATTTTTTCAGGCCATTCAATCAATCCATCAAAATTCAATAACTCATCCGCATAGTCTGTAATTCTTAAAAACCATTGTTCTAGATCTTTGCGGGTAATAACTGTATCGCACCGTTCACAATTTCCATTTACAACCTGTTCGTTCGCAAGGACAGTGTTGCATGACGGACACCAAACTACAGGAGCCTTTTGTTTATAAGCTAATCCTCGTTCAAAAAACTTCAAGAAAAGCCATTGATTCCATTCATAATATTCAGGGTCACAGCAAATTACTTCTCGATTCCAGTCATAAACCGCACCCAATGATTTTAATTGGTCTCTCATCGTAGAAATATTTTGCATAGTCCAGGTTTCGGGATGAATCCCTCTGTTTATAGCAGCATTTTCAGCAGGCAATCCAAAAGCATCAAACCCTATGGGGTGTAATACATTGTAGCCCTGCATTCTACGGAAGCGAGCATGACAGTCAGCTGGCGAAAAAGCATACCAGTGCCCAATATGTAAGTCACCGGAAGGGTACGGATACATGGTCATTTCATACCAGTTAGGCTTATCAGAAGCGTTGTTAACTTCATATATACGTTCTTTTGCCCATCTGGATTGCCATTTGCTATCTATAATGATTGGGTCATACCTTAATGACACTTGATTGTGACTGCTTGACATCAATACACCTTAAATATCCAAGTTTCCGGAATATATATTATATAGATTAAGAAAACTAGTCCACCCTATAATCGTTACACGCTCATAGCCTACTGGTATAATTGTATATGGTAAAAACCTAGGCAAATCAACATTTTGGATATCAGTTTTTGAATAATTCACCTCTCAATTCACATGAAGAACAAATAGTTACTCAGCCTAGAATCACAGAAAGTGGCCCCACGATGGTGAGTGCTAGTGATATGCGACGTACTTCTATATGGGAAGGTTCGCATATATATATTCTAATAGGGTTCCTAGGATTCATCGTAATTGGCACCGTATTATTACTACTTCCTATCTCTAACAACTGTAGTGCTGGAATAACAAACTGCTCAGATAATAACTTCACCCCATTCCGTATAGCCATACTCACAGCGACATCAGCTGCAACAGTAACTGGCCATACCGCGGTCTCCACCACTGAATACTGGTCAATGTTCGGACAAGTAGTAATATTCGCGATGATGACTATTGGCGGACTAGGATTTATGACTGCCGCAACCTTTATATTAATCATCATCGGTCAAAAATCTACTCTGCCTCAAAGATTACTGATGAGAGACATGGGATTCGATAGAATGCAAGGTCTTAAACGATTAGCCCTTAATATAATAACGGTAGTAATGATATTTTATATAGTTGGGTTTCTGCTTATATGGGTATTTATTACAAGCATCCAGTCAGAAAACACTTCGCAACAATTGTGGGAGTCTATATTCCTATCCGTTTCCGCATTCAATAATGCAGGGTTTACAATCAATGCCGAGGGAGCCTCAATTCTGACCAAAAGCTATGGCTTGATGATAATTGTGGCGATTTTAATAATTTTAGGTAGTTTTGGCTGGGCATCCTTGGTCGATATTTTTAGGCACCGCCACTTTAACAGGCTAACTTTAAATACCAAAATGATAATCATGGCCAATCTCGCTCTTTGGGGATTGGGAGCAATAGTATTTATGGGACTCGAATACCGAAACGATGGCACGATTGGTGCATTACCTATAATTGATCAAATATTTTCTTCGGTTTTTCATACTATCAGTGGAAGAACAGCAGGGTTCACCACAGTGAATTTTAAAGAATCCACTGATTTCACAAAAATCCTATATTCAATATTAATGCTAATCGGAGGATCCCCTGGCTCCGTTGCAGGGGGAATAAAAACAACTACCATAGCAGTGCTTGCTGCAGCCGTGATTTCTTCATTACGAGGACGTTCACAAGCAGAAATGTTTGGGCGTGAAATAGCACATTTTCAAGTAATGAGAGCTCTAACGGTAACTATTTTATCTCTGGTCATAGTGTTAATAATAGCGCCTACATTAACATTTCTTCACCCCGAATTATCATTTATAAATGTAATGTTTGACGTATTCTCTGCTTACGCTACTACCGGGTCTTCCACAGGGATTGTGCCTGAACTGAATACGCTGACCACCACGTTATTTTCCTTGACCATGATATTAGGCAGGCTTGTACCATTATATTTAGCATTTTCTTTGGTAACGGAAAGTACTTCCTACAGATATGTTAGAGAACGGGTAACACTTGGTTAATTGTAAGTGTTGTACAATATTCAACGTTGAATTGGTAGCCAAACCATAAGATTGGGGATGTTATGAAAAAACAAGTATGCGTTATAGGGTTGGGTAGATTCGGATCTACTATGGCTAGAGAATTTTATCAAGCCGGTCACGACGTATTAGCTATAGATACAAACGATGAACGTATTCAAGATATGCTAGGGGATGTCACCTATGCAGTAAGAGCCGATGCAACTAATGAAGCTACACTTAGAGAATTGGGAGTCCCTGAATTTGATGTTGCTGCTGTAGCATTAGGATCTGATAATATGCAGGCTAGCATATTGATAACAGTCACGTTAAAAAGCATGAATGTGCCTCATATAATAGCCAGAGCTGGTAGTAACATACATGGAGACACACTTGATAAAATCGGGGCCGATAAAATTGTATATCCTGAAATGGAAAGTGCTAGACGTGTAGCTCATGTCGATTTTAATGACAATATATTGGACTATATGGAAATTGCTCCCAATGCAGGAATTAGTAAAATTCGCCCACCTAAAGAAATGTATAATATGACCATAGAAGAGGCTGGGTTTGGGGGTAAACATCTTAGAAACGGGGTCTCAGTCCTTGCTATGAGAAGAGGAAGAAACTATATATTAAACCCTTCTAAAGACGAAGAAATTAAGATAGGTGACCTTCTCGTAGTGACAGGCAGGACAGAGCAAGTGGAGAAACTGAGTGAAGGATCATTAATTGATCCTGAATAAGGGCATGAAATGATATCAGAAAAAATTTTAGTGGCCGTTGATGAAAACGAGCAGAACCAAAATGCCTTCAGATGGATTTGCAAAACAGCTAAACGTACAAAATCCGTGATCGTAGCCACATATGTTAATGTGATCCCTTATTCCGAACCTCTAAACGCTGAAATTCCTAGAGTTAATATTGCAGAAAAAGTTCTAAGTATTATTGAAGCTATAGCAAACGAAGAAAAAGTAAAAATACAAACATTGATATTACAAGGTAGAGCCATAGGACCTACGCTGGTTGCAGGATCTAACAGTATAGGCGCAGATACTATAATGTTAATTCCTAATAAGACAAATGAACTGAATCATGCATTTGGTAAAACTGCCAGCTACATAATGACTCATTCCAAGTGCAACACTTTGATATGGAGTAGCAATAAACCTTTGGATGGTAAAATATCCTCATGAACATATATTTATATGGCAATGACCATGTAGTAGAGAGTACCCTGAGAAGCGTACTCAATAGAAATAATAATATCGTATTAGTTACTGAAGATCAGTCAATTTTAGATTTCCTAGGGCACTTCCCAAATGTAACAGGTATTCTGGATTTGGCACTTCCTGAGCAAAATATTTATCATGTCCCAGAACTGGATCATTTTGATGTTTGTGTTGCTGTTTCCAACAATTACCTTAACAATCTGATAGTAAGTAAGAATCTCCAACTAGTGCACAACGTGCCTAAAGCCATATGTCTTAGTGATAATAGTATGAGTTTTGACTTGTATAACTCATCAACCTTCAATGTGATCAATGTCGAGAATCTACTAGCCAACACTCTAGCTTCTATGTTTCCGATTCCGGTAGATACTAATCAAACTAGGATGTTTTAATAATAACTATGTTTGCTATCATCGTGGGATATAACACAGTCAGTCACTTGCTAGCTGAATCTTTAATTAGCTCGGGACACGAACTATGTATTCTAGAAAAAGATTACCGGAAAACCGAATATTTATGGGACAAATTTGGGAGTATGATCATACACGGAGATGCAACTCAAAGAGACCAATTAGAAAAAGCAGGAATCCAAAGACCAGCCGACGTCGTTTTTGCTCTGACAGATGTAGACGGAGCTAACCTTTTAGTATGCCAAGCGGCTCGTGAAATATATAATGTCCAAAAGACTGTAGCAATTGTAAATGACTTAAGTCTTAAATCTTTATTCAATGTTAGCGGAATTGATACTGTCATAGACAAAGATTATTTTATGTTGAGAGAATTGGAGAACTCTATATCAGATACTGGTATTAAACATATATTGCCGATTGAGCTGAGCAACTCTAATCTTCTATCAATAACGATCCCTGCAGATAGTAAAATAATCACGGATAACACTCCCTTATCTGGACTAGAAATGCCCGATAATTGTCTAGTTTGCCTGGTAGTAAGAAATGGTGCTCATCTTAGACCTTCTAACAACTTAGTATTACAAAGTGGGGACCAAGTAATAGTCGCAGGGTCTCCTAACAACGAGCTTATGATTTATAACATATTCACAGGGGTGTGATGAGTAAAAATTTTGTGTATTTAGGACCTCAAGGAACATTTACGGAAGAGGCAGCAATCTTATACGACTCTTCGTTAAACAGAATTTCCGAACCTACTATTCTCAGAGTAGGACAGGCAGTCGTTGAAAACAAACAATCGATTGGGATAATCCCAATCGAAAATAGCCTAGAAGGTCCTGTAACTTACTCCCAAGATTTACTCATAAACAATCCTACACTATCTATTGAAGGCGAAGTTATTTTACCCATAAACCATTACTTAATCACAAAACCATCTACTTCTATTAAAGAAATAGAATATGTATACTCACACCCGCAATCATTAGGGCAATGCAAGAACTACTTACAAACACATTTCCCTGAAGCAGAGCAAATAGCCTCGTTAAGCAATGCTACAGCAGTTACCACAATGCTAAATGACACCCTAAATAGCGCAGCAATTGGTCCACAACGAACTGCAGATATTTATAACGGTGTCATCAGAGATTCCAAAATACAAGACCAAGACAACAACGAAACGAGATTTATAATACTATCTCATTCAGATCACAAATTTACAGGGAACGATAAAACTTCCATTTGCATATCATTCAAAGAAGATAAACCAGGAAGTTTATACGAAGTGCTAGGCGTATTTGCGGCAGAATCGATCAATTTGACTAAAATAGAGTCAAGACCTACCAAGGAAATTCTAGGTCGTTATCATTTTTTGATAGACTGCTTAGGACACAGAGAAGATCAAGTACTAAAAACTTGTTTTGCTAAAATAGAACCTCTGGTGTCCAAACTTACGATTTTCGGTTCCTATCCAAAACATGAGGCGAGTTAGTAATCTTTAACTTGGTAAATCCTATTCCTTTCTAGAGAATAAATATTGCTTATAAAGCCGGAGTCTTCCAGTTTTTCTAAATAACGTAACGATTCTTTGTTGTAGTAAATAGACTCAAGTTCTCCCCATACGATCAAATCGATCTTGTATTTCTTTATCAACTTAACTTGTGTCTCCAAGCTATCACTTTGATAGATCTTATCTACATCCCTAGCCCTATTTAATATTTCGGCATGCAGATAAGGTTTTTGCTGAGTTTGATGCCAGGGCCATCCTAATACCGTAGGGAATCCAGTATATGAAGATACGCGGCCATTCCATCTATACTGGTCTCCGTGACCCTCAAGCACAACAGGAACTCCGGAAATAGAACGATTTAACCAATCAATCATCTCCTTGTCTGAATTCAGGCCAAATGCTTGATCCCTTTCAACATGAATTGCTGTTTCAGCATATTTGAATCCATCAAGCGTGATCTCTGTATTTGTAAATCTATCATGTACTCTCGGATATATAGAAAATACTGGATAAATCATAAATAATAATACCGGTATAGCCAGTAGAGATATTAGGAGGGGTCTAATCATAAAAGTGTTTAATCTAAGGGTTACTTTCACCAATATAAGTATTATCCCGACAGAAGCTACCCCGGATATTATCCAAGACTGTAAATAAAACTTGAATAGAGTATTCATTCTACCGATGTCATCATCATATCTGATAAATTCAACTCCCAGGTCCATCAATAAAGAATAAGCCATTAAAATAATTGGAAGCATCAACCACTCTTGGCTAATATCAACCTTAGCATCAGACGTCAATGATCTCGCACAGTAGCACAAACCCGCTAATGCCATTATCAATATTCCTGCTAAATTCCATCCAATTAAACTTAAGTATATAGCTACTACTGTACACACAGAAAATATAATTAGCAGATAATAATTAATCTTTAACTGACCAAACTGACGCACAACTCCCCAATCTTTTATAACGCATACACTTAACAAACTACTTATTGCCAAAACTGGAAATAATTTAATCTGCATGTAATCCATCACAGGAGTGGACCACAACGAGGTAACTAAAGAAGCTTCTGCAGAGTTAAATTCCAAATGAAACAACCAAAATGCAACATATCCAATTAATATATACATAGCTACTAGCACCCCTGTTTCTCTCAATGTAGACTTAGTAACTTTTCGAATAAGGAGTCTCCCAATCAAGAGCATGAATCCTAACCCACAATAAGTAGGATAATCCCATGCATTAATAGCAAACAAACTACCACAAGCAAGTGCAAAAAGGAGTAACGCTAGGAAAACTCGTTTTCCATTGCATCGAGACAAATAGACGTTCACTCCAAATATAAGTGTCATTAGTGAAAATGGAATAGATATCATATGCGCATGTAAATCTGCGAACAAAAATGTAAAGAAAGGGAATTCTGTAATATGAGGTGAAAATTGTTGGCTCGATCCCGATCCTTCAGTTATCCAGAATACAGCTGCAGTATTCGGAATTTGTGGCAACATTGGAATTATTCTGCTACTTCTCCAGTAGTCGAAAACATAAAACCAAGTATCAATTGGGACCCTATTAGCAATCATTTCCCAAATTTGTACAGCACCGTCGGTATTACCAAAAATGGTTACAGCTATAACAGCAAGCAATCCACATCCCGCAATCTTTATAAGCTTGGTATTTGAATTTCCAATTTGTATTTTAGTCAAGCCTAAATACAAATTAGCTCCCAAAGAAAAAAGAAGAGTGCATGTAACAGAAAACAGAGTTACTACACTCAAGTTGAAAGCGATCGTAGTGGGTAAATTAGTAAGTTTTGTCAAAATAGACAATGGAACATATCCCCAATAATAATAGTTCATTACCGACCCAGACAGCCATGGATCATAAGGAGGGAATGAAACAGATCTAAGAACCGCATTAAAATACGCTAATTCCATAGGTTTTTCACCACCTCGATAAGGATGCCACAAATCAGGGTTACTCATCCTCAATATCAGAAAACCCAAAAAACTTAACATGAATACTATTTCAACACTGCATACATATTTCCAGTTTTCAACTAAATAGCCTTTAATTTCAGAAAAATATTTACACATTAATGTGATATTAAATAAGGCGAATAATATAATCACGACCCAACAACCCAGAGCAGTATTGGATAAGAGCCCAATAGAGACTAATATCCAAAGTAAATACCCAATGAAAAACAAGCCGAAGATCTTCACTAAACCGTATCCTCGATCCGGCAAGAATTTACATGCAATCAATATTACAGGAGTCCCTAGGACAGACATCAATCCCAAAATAACTATCCATCTAAGTATTCCGTTAAAATCAGAGAACTCCGAATTATCAATATTAGAATTTACAACCACTTTGTTTTCGGATTCAAGGAGCGGTGTCTCATATGGATAGAGGCTACTAGATTCATACGTCAATATAGTATTTATGATTTCTTCTACTGATTTATGTTCTTTGTTTTTAAATATCAGTACCAACGGATGATCATAATTAACCACATTCTCATCAGCATAGCCTACACTGATCCCGGCTTTAGCGTCATAATATGAACGTAACTTGTCAGGGACATTTAGTCCTGTTTTGATGTGACTTGTATCTTTCACATGAAACCCTGCTACTGAGGGGTATTCTTGAAATACTTTCTCTAATTCATATCCTAAATCTTGTTCAAATAAAGCGCGATAATAAGCAGAAGCATATGGATAACGACTCTGGTCAGCTGTAATGCCAACATATGGTCTATTACTATAAAACATTATGTATTCTGAGGATTCAAGATAGGTCGCTAGTGTATATGTTTTATCAATCGTATCTTCTTCGTAAGCTGGAAATAACCAAGTGTTGTAGTTGTGAAGTGCCGGGATTTGTTCATCCCAATGACTTTCAATTATTAAATTAGTATTTATAGGGATAGATTCTTGAATCCATTTACTTGCTTGAATCGCAGGATGATCCGAATTGTATATTTGAGCGAACCCTACGCCATAAACCGAATGAGAAATCAAGATAATCCCAACTATCAAGAATCCTAACCTACCACCCGTATTTAAAGTTTTATTCATTCGGCTGTGAAAATAATGCCTGAATACACTTGGTATTTCTGAAATAAACTTGCCATTAAGAACAAACAATATCGGGATGATTGGATATAAATATCGCAAGAATCTTACCTCATAAGAATCTATGAAAAAGAAAAACGGAAGCACCCAACTTAATAGAAATATATACTGAAAACTGATATTCCTACCCACATACAAGTTCCATATACCTCTGCCAATTAAAATGAGGCTCGAAATTCCTAGGGGGATCCCAAGTCCCCAATAAAAGAGTTGTCTGGTGTTATATAAAATAGAAGGAGTACCAAAATATTGTGTCGTGAATGGAAACATTCCTGCAGAGCCAGCCATCATTGATTGGATTGTAATGTCTGAATAAAATTGCTCGAAATCTAATATAGTGAACGGAGAAACTGTTATGAATGTAATTGTCGCAATTAAGCCTATTCCTATACCTTCTAGAATATACTTTAATAATTTCTGGTTTAATAAGAAATTGTTATCACGTCCCCACATACCTACAAAAAGTACAACCACCGGTATGACTAACAAGACACCACTAACTTTGAATGCTACAGATAATCCTAATGCTAATCCAATCAATACTGAAGTTTTCCATGCTGATGCTACCCATCTGTTCCAACAAGCAAGAAGGACAATACCACTAAAAAGCACCATGAACGGTTCCGGCCGATAAAAAAGAGAATGTTGAATATGTGATACAGAAAACGCTATGAGAGTTGCACTGATTAATGCTGCTTTAAACCCAAACATTTTGCAAGACAGTCTATAATATATTAAGATGCTGAATAGCTCTGCAGCAATCGTAAGAGTTCTACCTACATACCTTAGATCCATTACATCTACAACAGGTATAAAAAATTGGCTCAGCACTAATATATAAATCAGAATCGTTCCTAAAGGGAACCAGTGGGGATTAAGCGGACTTATGTCTGGGTCAAAATATTGCCCAATGCTTAATTCAGGTCCTATAGGCGGTATCCCACAGTACTGAGGAAGGGATCCTCCCATAAGATCTAAGAACATACAATAGGACCTCATGTAAATAGATCTTTCATCAGGGTGGAATCCTAATCCATTATCCCAATCAAACCCATTAATCCTAAGGCTCGCGGCAACGATCAAAAGTCCTACAAGGACTAGAGGAACACCATATTTTTTTTGCATTAGTTGCGTACAGGCGTGTCTCAACAAGCCAATCGTATGAGTCACTTATCAGTCCAAAGATTTACCCATCAATGAGCACAACTCAATAGTTCTACAAGAGTAACCCCATTCATTGTCATACCATCCTAGTATTTTCACCATATTATCTTGCATCACAATGGTAGACAAAGAATCAAATATGCAACTGTGAGAATTCCCTCTAAAGTCTGAACTCACCAATGGTTCCTCACTATATTCCAATATACCTTTTAAGTTTGTTTCTGAAGCTTTTTTGAAAGCCTCATTTACCTCTTCCACAGTGACTGAGACTGACAAGTTAGCAGTAAAATCAGTAGCTGAGCATGTATTTGTGGGAACCCTGTAGGCTATCCCATGTAGCTTTCCTTCCAATTCGGGGATCACAACACCCACCGATCTCGCAGCGCCAGTAGTAGTAGGTATAATATTCATGGATGCTGTCCGCGCTCTACGTAAATCCTTATGTCCTCTATCTAATACCGACTGATCATTAGTAAATGAATGTATTGTTGACATTAGTCCGTGCTCGATTCCAAAAGCATCCTGCAACACTTTAACCATTGGAGCAAAACAATTCGTAGTGCAAGAAGCGTTAGACACTATCTGGTGAGATTTACTATCATAAATATTTTCATTAATGCCCAATACTATTGTCGCATCCGCACCTTTCGCAGGGGCTGATACCAACACTTTTTGTGCTCCACTTTCTATATGAGCGACAGCTTTTGAAGAATCAGTAAATTTTCCGGTGGACTCAATAACGATGTCTATTCCTAATTCAGACCAGGGTATGTTTGCTGGTTCACGTTCACTAAAGACTCTCACACTGTGACCATCAATGATCAAATCATTACCGGCAGTTTGGACATCCCCGGAGTAATTACCATAGGTGGTATCGTGTTTGAAAAGGTGAGCATAAGTAGCGACATCACTTAAACCATTAACGGCACAAATTTCCACATCTAGATCTTTATAATCTTCCAACCATGCCCTAGTTACTAATCTACCGATTCTGCCAAACCCGTTAATCCCTATCTTAGTAGTCACTATCGCTGCCTCCAATTCTATTCATTATCTAATCACCAAAATTTTACCAAAATCTACTTACCGTGACATCTCTTATATTTCTTATCACTTCCGCAGGGACATTTCTCATTACGTCCAATTTTACGATCAAGATTTTGTATCTTCTTTTTCTCCCCACATTCTGTACATGTACATGCAGCAGGATGATCAGAATACCAATTTGCTCTCACCATAGTTTTACTCTATTAGACAAAATTCGAAAACACCTTTTTGCCAGTAAAAACTGCATTATTCCCCAATTGATTCTCTATTTGAAGTAGTCGGTTATATTTTGCTACCCTATCAGATCTAGCTGGCGCTCCTGTTTTTATCTGGCCTGCAGCCCAACCAACCGCCAAATCTGCAATAGTGTTATCTTCCGTCTCGCCTGATCTATGGCTCATTACTGTAGTCCAATCGTTTGCTTTCGCTAATCTCAATGCTTGTAAAGTCTCCGACATCGATCCTATCTGATTAGGTTTCAATAAAATTGAGTTGCATGCTCCTAAATCATTTGCGGTGTGAACTCTCTCGATATTTGTAACTAATAAATCATCACCGACCAACTGGATGTGACTTCCTAATCTATGGTTCAATTCTATCCATCCATCCCAATCATCTTCATTTAATCCGTCTTCTATGCTAATAATCGGAAATTTATTTAGCCAACCTTGATATATGCTAATTAGATCATGTGAATTTACAGTAATTCCTTCTCTTTCCAATAAATAGGATTCTGTATCTTCGTTATATAATTCTGATGCAGCTACGTCCAAGGCGAGCATTATTTGTGTCCCGGCCTCGTATCCTGAACGCTCTATAGCTTGCATGATTAGATCAAGAGCTTCTTCATTCGAATTCAATTCTGGAGCAAATCCTCCTTCATCTCCCACGTTCAAATTATGTCCCAAAGACCCTAGAATCGATTTGAGAGTATGATAAATTTCAACTCCTGCCCTCAACGATTCATTAAATGAATCAAACCCTGCAGGTATTATCATAAATTCTTGAATATCTGTAGAATTTGATGCATGTCTCCCGCCATTCAATATATTAAGCATCGGCACTGGTAATTCTGGAGGCTTGTTATTATCTTGTGCCAGATAATTCCAAAGGGGCATATTACCATTAGATTTAGCAAAGGCCTTGGCAGCTGCTAGTGAGACTGACAAAATC
>MDSW01044887.1_pt1 | contig 27459 bp, 29 predicted proteins | sample 811171 | NCBI WGS metagenome assembly MDSW01 (sample SAMN05326641, study PRJNA326480) | marine metagenome | isolation source: seawater | place: Atlantic Ocean: North West | collected 2012 | reverse complement strand
GTCTGAAAATTCCTTTGCCTGGTCTATAGGAGACTTTTTATATTCTGTAGATTTATCAAAATCTCCTTTTAGAAGTCGAACACACTTCCCCCCTTTGATATCTATAGCAGGAAATATTTTCATTAATTCTTTTAAAGTTTTCCTTTTGTCGAAGGAAGAATATTTTTAATTCTTTTATCAATTTCTAAAGCATCTCTTAATGATCTTGCTAAAGCTTTAAAACACGACTCGATTTTATGGTGACTATTATCTCCATAGATATTTTCAACATGCAAAGTAATTCCTGCGGCTTGAGAAAAAGCTTGAAACCATTCCTTGAAAAGCTCAGTTTGCATCTCTCCCAGCTTTTCTACTTTCAAATCAACGTTCCATATTAAATATGGTCTATTAGAAATATCTAATGAGACTCTTGTTAAAGTTTCATCCATTGGAATAGTTGCACTTGAATAGCGTTTAATTCCCCTTCGATTTCCTGCTGCTTTTTTAATCGCTTCCCCTATTGCTATACCGGTATCTTCTGTAGTGTGATGCAAATCAATATGTGTGTCACCCTTAGCAACAATTTTCATATCTATCAAAGAATGTTTTGAAAGCTGTTCAAGCATATGATCTAGAAAACCTATTTTGGTCTTTATTTGATATTTGCCTTTACCATCTAAGTTTATTTCGACAGATATATTGGTTTCTTTTGTTTTTCTTAAAATTTTAGCTTTTCTACTCATAACCTTTGAGATTTATACAAAGATATATAGCTAAATTCATATTTTAGCAATAAATCCGACGCATGGCCTTGAAGAATCAAATTAAATCTCCACATACACAGTATGAACGCAAATCAAAATTGGCATGGAACTACTATAGTTCTGATAAGAAAAGATGGCCAAACAATTGTAGCTGGTGATGGCCAAGTTAGCTTAGGGAATACTGTATTAAAAAGTAAAGCTAAAAAAGTAAGAAAAATAGAGAAAAGAAATGTTATTGCTGGCTTTGCAGGATCTACTGCAGATGCTCTAACTCTTTTTGAAAGATTAGAGGCAAAATTAGAAAAACATGCTGGAAACTTAACTAGAGCAGCTGTCGAATTAGCAAAAGATTGGAGAACTGATAAATATTTAAGAAGACTTGAGGCATTAATGGCTGTTGCAGATAAGGAGAAGAGTTTTATAATTTCTGGAACTGGAGATGTTTTGGAACCAGAAGATGGTTTGATTGGAATAGGTTCAGGTGGCAACTATGCTCTTGCAGCAGCAAAAGTACTATTAGAAACAAAAATGTCTGCAGAGGAGATTGCAAAAAAATCATTAAAAGTAGCTTCAGAAATTTGTGTATTTACAAATAACAATATTACGAGCGAAAAAATTTAATTATGATTCAGAAAGCTCCAAATCTAAAAGTAGTAAAGGATGCTAAAAGCAAGGACGCTTCCAAAGTTAGCGCTTTATCTCCAAGAGAGATCGTTTCAGAATTAGATAGATATGTTATAGGTCAAAACAGCGCCAAAAGAGCCGTTGCAGTAGCGCTTAGAAATAGATGGAGAAGACAAGCGCTCACAGACCATATGAAAGAAGAAGTACTTCCAAAAAATATTTTAATGATAGGTCCTACAGGAGTAGGTAAAACAGAAATTTCAAGAAGATTATCAAAATTAGCTCAAGCACCATTCATAAAAGTAGAAGCAACAAGATTTACAGAAGTAGGATATGTTGGGAGAGATGTTGAGCAAATAATTCGAGATTTAATAGAAATTGCAATAGCAATGGAAAAAGAGAAAAGAAGAAAAGAGGTTTACGCAAAAGCTCAACAGGCAGCAGAAGAAAAAGTTTTAGATGCACTTGTAGGAAAAAAAGCAAGTTTAGCAACAAGAGAAAGTTTTAGAAAGAGATTGCGTTCTGGAGATTTAGATAAAAATGAAATTGAAATTGAAGTAAATGATGCAAGCTCTGGAATGCCTAGTTTCGAAATTCCCGGAATGCCTGGGGCAAACATAGGAATGGTGAATATTGGTGAAATGCTTGGAAAATCGATGGGCCCTAAAGGAAAGAAAAAGAAAATGTCTGTTAAAGAGTCCCATGAAATTCTTTTAGCTCAGGAGTCAGATAAAATGATTGAGCAAGATAAAATTATAAAACAGGCGAAAGACTCGACTGAAAATAATGGAATAGTTTTTTTGGATGAAATAGACAAAGTATCTGCAAGATCAGATAGAGTTGGGGGAGATGTATCTAGAGAAGGAGTTCAAAGAGATCTACTTCCACTTATAGAAGGAACTACTGTAAATACTAAATATGGACCAGTGAAAACAGATCATATTTTATTCATTGCTTCAGGTGCTTTCCAATTAGCAAAACCATCCGATCTTTTACCTGAATTACAAGGAAGGTTGCCGATAAGAGTAGAACTGAGTGCGCTTACTGAAGAAGACTTCAAAAGAATTTTAAAAGAGCCCGATAACAGTTTAATTAAACAATATAAGGCTTTGCTAAAAACTGAGGACGTTGATTTAGAGTTTTCAGATGATGGCATAGATATGTTGGCAAAACTTTCTACTGAAATTAATTCAAGTGTTGAGAATATAGGAGCAAGAAGATTACATACCATTATAGAAAAAGTTTTAGATGAAATCAGTTTTACTGCATCGGATAAAACAGGTCAAAAAATTTTGATAAATAAAGATTATGTCACTAAAAATTTAGGTGATCTTGTTAAGGACACAGATCTATCGAAGTTTATCCTATAACTTTTTGATTTTAATAATTAATGCTCCTTCTCCGCCAAGCTCTCTTGGAGCCTGTTTTATATTTTGAATTTTAGAGGATAAATCAATGTTATTTTTAATAAAATCAGGAATTGTATTTTTTAATTTGTTCAAATCTAAAGAGCTATAAACATTTTGATTTTCTGTAGAATGAATACCTTTCCCAGTTATAACTAGTATTTCATTTATACCTTTTTCATAACATTCAGGAATTATTTTGCTTATCTTTAAATTTGCTTGTTGGATTGAATAACCGTGGAAATCAAATTTATAATTTTTTTTTAGATTATTTTCATTTTGAAAATTGTCTTTGTCTTCAATATTAATTGGATTTTTTACAAATTCCTCCCAGACTTTTTGATCCGAGTCTGGTTGTTTATTTTTTTTATTCAAGAACTTTTGATTTCAGCAAGGTACCAATTCGGGTTCATGCTCGTGACTTTTCGTGTAAACTTCCAGTGATCAATTACTGTTTTAATTTTATTAGGATCACCTTCTATTATCTTATTATTTTTATCTCTTTTAACTGAAATGATTTCACTTACAAATTTTACTGTGAAAAAAAGAGCTTCTGCAGTTTTTTCAAATTTTTCGATTGCAGATGATTTTATTCCAATGAATGTTAACTCAGATTTTATATTTCTCGAAGCTCTATCATTGATAGCCTGTTTAAAATTTTTCTGCATTGTATCAGTAAGTAAACCCTTAAGACTTTTTTCGTCTCCTTTCGAAAAGGAAGTTAAAATAGTCTCATAAGCAATCTCAGCGCCTTTTAGAAACTGTTTTTTTCCTTTAGTATCAAATTCTGTTGTAGGTTCATTTTTTTCTGGTTTGATTGGTTTTTTAAATTTCTCAAACTTTTCACTAGAAAAATTTGAGTAAACTTTATTCTGGTGTCCTGTTTTTCTGCCCAAAATATTTCTTAGTCTAAGTATTATAAATCCAGCAATCATTGCTAGAAGTATGATGTCAAGATATCCAAAGCTATTACTCATTATTTGATAAATATACATTAATAATATAATTTGGAAACTGTCAAATGAACACAGTTTTATTATTTTTAATCGTAATACCAGCAATTGAAATATTTTTAATGATAAAAATTGGCCAGAATATCGGTGCTTTGAATACTGTTGGGATTATTTTTTTGACAGCAATAATAGGTATATATTTTGCAAAAATAGAAGGAATAAATACCCTTAGATCTGGAATTATTAATTTATACAAAAATAAAATACCTATTTTTGAAATGCTTTCAGGGGCATCGATTGCTTTTGCGGCCTTGCTACTCATAATACCTGGTTTCTTAACAGACTTTATTGGATTTTTATTTCTTATACCTTTTACAAGAAAGATAATTATTAATTTTTTTTTAATGAAAAAAGATATAACGACTTTTAAAAATAAAGATTATATTGAAGGAGAAATCACAGAAAAAGAGGAAAAAGACAAAGATGAGTTATAAAATTGTAACTAAATACATAAAAGATTTATCTTTTGAAATTCACAGTACAAAATCTTATTTCCTTTTAGAAAAAAATATTAAAAATTATACTTTTGTTTGTGACATCAAAAGTAAAGAAATTAAGCAAAATATAATTCAAATAGATATAAATTTGAGATTGGTGCCAATAGAAAAAGAAACGAACAAAAATATTGATGTTTCTGTAGAATTTGCGTCTGTAATTCAGTTAGAGAAAAAAATTGGAAAAGAAGAATTAGAAAAAATAGTTCTTATTAAAGTACCATCTGATGTTTACCCAGAGATAAGAAATATTATAATGTTTTTATTTGAAAAGTCGGGTTTCAGTAAAATTAATATAGCTGGTAACATTGATTTCTCAAAATTATATGAGAATAGAAATACTCAAAAATAATTTTTTTTCATTTCTTTTTTAAGAAAAATTTTATGAAGTTGGATTTCCTCATCCTTCGGTTTGACTATTTTCTTTGAATATCTTGAATTTTTTTTCAATTCAGTAGAATTATTTTCAATGTTACTATTTTTAAATACAAGAGAAGGTTCTTTTTCATCTACCAGATTAATATAGACTTGTCTTAATAATTCACAGTCTAATAATGCATTGTGTCTAATCCTTTTTGATAAATCTATATTAAATTTCTTACACAAATTATCTAAGGAGTTCGAGGAACCAGGATATTTTGATCTAGCCAATTCAAGTGTATCAACAATATTTTCTTTTTGATCAATTACATTTAAATTAATTTTTTTTAATTCATGATTTAAAAAACCTATATCAAAAGGTGCATTGTGTATTATTAATTTTTTCCCAGAAATAAATTTGATTAAATCTTTGGCAATTTCTGAAAATTTTGGTTTGTTTTGCAATTTTTCATTAGTATAGCCGTGAATTTTTAGTGCATCTTTTGAAATTTCTCTTTCTGGATTTAAAAGTTTATAAAAAATTTTATTCGTTGGTATTAAATTTTTTGTTTCAATACAAGCAATCTCAATAATTCTATGATCATCTTTTACTGATAATCCTGTGGTTTCAGTATCTAATATAATTTCATTCATATTTTTTTTTGAATGAGATTAACATTTTTTTTTAATTTTTTTAATGAATAATTATTGTTGATAATAAAATCACAGAATTTTATTTTTTTTACAGGTCTAAGTTGTCTTTTATCTAAAATATCAAAAAGTTTCTTATTTTTTCCTCTCTTTTTAAATCTCGCTAACCTTTTTCGTCTCTTTGAGTTAACAAATATTATCTTATTAAAATTCTTCATAAGTTTACTTTCTATTAAAAGAGGAATTTCGAAAATTAGAATTTTTTCCCTTTTATTTTTCTTGATAAAACTCTTTAACTCTAGTCTAACCATAGGATGTATGATTTTTTCGAGTATTCTTAATTTATTAGGATATTTGCTTAAAAGTTTTTTAATCTTATCTTTATTATCAACACCTAATTTTTTTAAAGCTTTATTTTTAAAAATTTTTTTGTGGTAAATTTTTTTTACTTCTAAATCTGCATCAAAAATTGGGTAATTATTTTTTGATAAAATTTTTGCTACAGATGATTTTCCAGAAGCAATAGATCCTGTTATACCAATTTTATTCATTTGCGAGTAAGTTAAGAATTTTTTTGTCGATTTTTGGTTTTAAATTGTTCCATATTTCAAATGCTAATTGGGCCTGGTAAATAAACATAATTTTCCCATTTTCTATTTTCTTTCCAAGTTTTTTAGCTTCCAAAAGAAATTGGGTCCTTTCTGGATTATATATGACATCATAAAAAAGTTCTTGAGAACTTACTTTGCTATAATCTATTGGTATATTATCTGTTTTTTTTAATCCCAAACTTGTTGCATTTATTATTAAATCGCTCTTTGGAGTTTGCCCCCAGCTAATAATTTTTAAATTCGGATATGTTTTTTTTAAATTTTCTGCTTTTTCTTTTGTACGATTACTTAAAAAAATTTCGGCAACTCCCATTTTATTCAAAGCAGAAATAATTGAAGGTGCAACGCCACCAGCTCCTAATATAAAAGCCTTTTTGCCAGATACATTGTACCCTATATGTTTTATTGCATTCTCAAAACCGCCGACGTCGGTATTATCACCAATGATTTTGTTATTTTTTTTATAGATAGTATTTATTGAACCTGTTTGTTTAGCAAGTGGAGACAATTCGTCCATAAATGGTTTAACAGAAACCTTAAATGGAACAGTTACATTGGCTCCTTGTATTTTATTATTTCTAATTTCTGAAACTATTTCTTTGATGTCACTTTCTGTTAGCAGTAATTTTTCATAAACAGCATCAATATTGTTCTCTTTTAGCCAGTGATTATGTAATTTTGGAGAAAGTGAATGATCAATGGGATTTCCTATAACTAAAAATTTTTTCATTTTATATTATTCAAATATTCCTTAATTTTTGCAATAGGAAGACCCATTATAGAATTTTCATCTCCTTCAATTTTGGAAAATAACGACCTACCATTGGCCTCTATTTGGTAAACACCATAAGCATATAACTCTTTGTCATTTATTTTACTTAAATAAGATTTAATTTCGTCTAAATTAAGTTCCTTCATTATTAAATTAGAAGTATCTGTGTAATTCCAGATCATAGATCCATTTTTAGAGATGCACACCGAGCTAATTAATTGATGTTTGTTTCCGCTTAATTTTTTAAGTATATCTAAGGCTTCTGGTCTATTCTTTGGTTTTGAGATTAACTGGCCGTTAAGATCAATTACACTATCTGCTCCTAGAACGATATGGTCAGGCATATTTAAACTGATTTTATTTGCTTTAAGTTCTGCAAGATTTTTTGAGATTAACATTGGGTTTGCGCCTTCAGAAATAAGTGACAATTTAATTTCTTCTTCATTAATATTTGATGGCCTTACCTCGTTCTCAATATTATTTTCATCTAAAATCTTTTTTCTAACTCCGCTTTTGGATGCCAATATAATTTTCATTTATTTTTTTTAATTTCAAAAATTTTTATTATGGAAGCCGCTGTTTCTTCAACTGATCTACGAGTAACGTCAATGGAAGGCCAATTAAATTTTTTGAACATTTTTTTTGAATTTTCAACCTCATCCTGGATCTTTTCAACGTCTGTGTAAGTTTTGAGATCTATTGTTTGGTTAACATTTGCTCTAGTCTTTCTAATTTCTGATAACCTTTGTGGATCAGCGTACAATCCAATTACACATAATTTGGAGCTTTGTGTTTTTAAGGCCTCGGGAATATTCTGATCTAAAACCAATGGTATATTAAGTGTTTTGAAGCCACGGTTGGCCAAGTATATAGACGTTGGTGTTTTGCTTGTTCTGCTAACACCCAATAAAATTATGTCTGCTGCTTGAATATCTTCATTTTTTTTACCATCGTCGTGTGACATTGTAAATTGTATCGCCTCTATTCTCCTATAATAATCTTCATCTAGGACGTGCTGTGCACTTGGCTTATAAATTGCTTTTTGATTGAGTAATTTAGAAAAACTCAAAATTAAATTCCCTAGAACTCCAAAACAAGGAATGTTATTTTTTAAACTTTCGTTGGCTAAAAACTTAGCAAGTTTAGTATCAACAACTGTATATAAAATTATTGGGTTTTTCTTTTCATTACATTCTTTAATAATTTTATCAATTTGTTGCTCTGTTCTTATAAAGACGTATTCTTTTTTTTCATATTCAAAATTTGCAAACTGTGATTGTAACGCAAGAAATATTCTACCTAGGGTTTCCCCTGTAGAGTCCGAAATTAAAAATATATTATATTTCAATGTCATTAATTATGTTGATTACTTTATAATAAGTAAGAGATATAAATAAACACTCTAAATATAGATTTTTTATTCATACAAGGTTAACAAGTTATAAACACTTTATTCTTTGTTTATAATTTCATAAGTAATATTCAACATTGTGTATAACAAGCAAAAATCAATGAATTTTAGATAAATTATGAGTATAAAAATGTAGATAAATCAAAGATTATTGAATTTACCATAACTAACATAACCTATTACAACTACTAAAGTTTAAAACTATAATATTAATTAATGAGTAAATTGTATGAATGTATAAAAGAAAGAAAGACCTCTCCGGTGCCAATTTGGTTTATGAGACAGGCAGGTAGATATTTGCCTGAATTTAGAGAAATAAGATTACATAATCAAGATTTTATAAAGTTATGTCTAACTCCAGAGCTGGTTGAAGATATCACTTTACAGCCTATAAAAAGATTTAATTTGGATGCAACAATTATTTTTTCAGATATCTTAATGGTTCCTTATGGTCTTGGCCAATTTGTTGAATTCAAAAAAGGATATGGACCATCACTAGGAAATTTTAACTTAGATCAATTATTAGAAATTAAAAAAGAAAGTTTTATTAAAAAACTATCTCCTGTTTATTCATCAATAACTAAAGTTAAAAAAAAAACAAAAAATGAAAGTCTAATCGGTTTTGCAGGAGCCCCATGGACGTTGTTGGTATATATGATTAACAAACAATCGCCAAAAAAAGATTTTAATTTTAATTCAATTATTAAAGACAAAGGATTGACACAAAAATTATTAAAAAAATTACAAGAAAGCGTATGTTGGCATGTTCAGAAACAAATAGAGGCAGGCGCAAATATCATACAAATATTCGACTCTTGGGCCGGACTTTTACCACAAAAAGAAATACCAGACTATTGTTTTGAGCCAACAAAAAAAATAGTTGAATACATAAAATCTTTAAAAATACCAGTGATTTGTTTTCCTAAAGGAATAGGAAAAAACTATGAAAATTTTTGCTCAGATGTAAAACCAAATTGTATTAGTATAGACCCAAGCATAGATCCAGAATGGATGCGGGAAAAATCCAAAGGCATAGCCATACAAGGTGGAATGGACCCTAAAATTCTATTATCAGATAAAAACGATATAGAAAAAACAGTACAAAAATACTTAGATGTTTTTTCTGATTACCCATATATTTTTAATCTCGGCCATGGCGTCTTACCTGAGACGAACCCGGGAACTATTAAACATATAGTTGAAATTATTAGAGGAAAAAATGGAAAAAAATAAAATTACAATTGTAGGTAATGGGTTAACAGGTTTAACTACCGCGCTGATACTTGGTAGACTAGATTTGCAAATTAACCTGATTGGAAATTTTAAAAACAAAAAAAACCAAAAAGACCGTAGAACTACGGCGATATCACCCAGTAATTACAACTTTTTAATTAAATTTTTAGAAAGTAATAACTCCAAATATTTTTGGCCCTCAAAGAAAATTAATCTCTATTACCAAGATAGTGATAGATATTTTAATTTTATGAATTTTGATAATAAAGGTCGGAACATAATGTATACAATTAAGAATAGTAAACTCAGAGAAATAGTTCTAAAAAAAATAAAGAAAAATAAAAAAATTAGAATAATTAATAATGAAGTAAAGAAAATAGACGAAAAAAGATCTATTGTTTACTGTAAAAATAAAAAAATTAATAGTGATATTATATTGTTATGTGTTGGAAGTAGATCTGAGCTAATCAGAAAATTAATTGGTCAAAGAATTGTTTATAATAATTTTAATGAGGTTGCTTTCACCGCAACTGTAAAACATAATTTGAATATTAATAGCGCTAAACAATATTTTCTCAAGGAGGGTCCCCTGGCCATACTGCCTTTGAACTCTAAAGAGTTTTCTTTGGTATGGAGTGTTAATAAAAATCACAATTTAGAAATGATGAAAACTTTAATCGAGACTAGATTGAAAAAAATTTTAGCTTTTAAAAAGAGTATTAATATCTCAAAAATAGATTTTTTCCCTATAACATTTAAATTCAATTCAAACTTTCTCAAGAAAAATGTCCTTGTTTTAGGAGAGGGACTTTATAATATTCACCCTGTCGCTGGACAGGGTTTTAATTTAATCATTAGGGATATTAAAGAGCTAGATAGAGAAATTTTCGACCACCTATCGCTGGGACTTCAAATTAAGGACTCCCTTTTACTAAATAAATTCATGTTATCAAGAAAACCAGAAAATCTTCTTTTTGGTTTAGGTGTAAGTTTTGTTCATAAGTTTTTGCAGAATAATAAGGTAACAAATCCTATTAAAAAAATGGTTTTAAAAGACATAAATAAATTGAATTTTTTAAAAAATATTAGTCTAAATTTTGCGAATAAAGGAATTTTTTAAATTGTGAACTTTTATAAGCCAAAAGTTTTACCACGTTTAATGGTCGCACCTAATGGTGCTAGACCAAAAAAGAAAGATCACTCCGAAGTTCCTGTAACTATTTCTGAAATAGTGAGCACGGCAAAAACATGCTTTAATGCAGGAGCGGGGGCAATTCATTTTCATATTAGAGATAGAGAGGAAAAACATGTTTTAGATCCTGTTCTTTGCAGGGAGGCTTTGGTAGAACTTCAAAAAGTGGTCCCAAAAATGCATCTGCAAATAACCACAGAAGCTGTTGGCAGGTATTCGCCAGATCAAATGAGAAAACTTGCATATGACGTAATGCCACCAGGTATATCAATTGGTTTAAAAGAAATGATACCAACAAATAAACCAAATTCTGAGGATATTAAACTCTATAAACACCTGACAGAGTCCGGAATAAAAATTCAACATATATGTTATGAACCAAATGATATTAATTTATTGTCTGACCTTTTGGATAAATCAAAAATTTCTAAAATAGGTACATGGTGCATGTTTGTAATAGGTCATTACTCTGGAAAAATTAGCAAACCAGAAAGAATAAATTCCTTTATTGAAAAACTTAAGGACAATAAAATAAAAGCTGACTGGGCCGTTTGTGCCTTCGGCAAAGAAGAAATATCCTGTCTTGAAATGGCAATTAAACTTGGAGGAAAAATCAGAGTGGGTTTTGAAAATTCAATGCTTATGCCAGACGGGAGAATTGCACCAAATAATGAAACTAAAGTTAGAGTGGGAGATGCTTTACTGAAAGGTTTTGGATTTGATTAATCTCTTTAGTAGTCTTATAAGTTTTAAGAATAAATCTATCTGGCCTTACAATAACTGCTTTAGCCTTATAACCTTTTAATATAGTAGAAAGGCCTACAACTTCTTTATCAGTAACTATTGGTATCCTATTTTTTGATTTCCTTTTTTTAATTTCCGAAGACAAAATCACCATAGGTGTTGTTGAAAATTTATCATCTAATGTTTTTCCACTTTTCATTTTTAATTGTGGGAAAATCTTGCCTCTATTCATGTCTCCTTTGTCACCCAGACCAAAACCTAATTTTGGTTTTATTGATTCCATTTTTTTTGTTCCATCAGGTTTTGAAGATATATTATCTGTGATTTTTTCTGACCCGATAGCATTAACAAATTCACCCATCCGCATAGTAGTTTCTATATACTCTTTAGCATTAGAGAAACGCTCTCTTTGATATGAATCTAAAAAATCCTCACTATGCTTATTTTTTATACATAAACTAATTTTCCATGCTAAATTTGAAGCATCTCTAATTCCGGCACACATACCTTGTCCCATAAATGGAGGCATAAGATGTGCCGCATCGCCGGCAATAAAAATTCTACCCTTTCTCCATTTTTTGGCTATAGCTGATTGAAATGTATAAATAGTTTTTCTCTCCAAGCGAGCTTCTTTAGGGGATAACCATGGTTTTAAAAAATTCCAAATATATTTGTCTGACAAGATCTCATCTTCATTTTCATGGTCACGAATAGCAAACTCCCAACGTCTTCTTCTTCCCACATTTCTACAATAAGTAGCTGGTCTCTTAGGATTAGAATATTGAATGGTTCTATCAGGTAATCCATCTTTCTTTTTCTTTAATATTAAATCTACAACCACCCATTTTTGTGTAAATCCAAGATTATTAAGCTCAGTTCCTATTTGTGTTCTTGTAGTTGAACGAGCTCCATCACAACCAACGACATATTTAGATGATATATTATGTAGTTTCTGGTTTGTGATGTCTTTAAAAGTTAAATTTACCCCATCTTTTTTACTTATAATTTCACATACCTCAGAGTTTTGTTTTATCAAAACTTTATTAAATTTACTTAAACGATCACGAAGGTTTCTTTCTAAATCAGGTTGGTGAAATCTATAACTTGGATACCAACCATTTTCTGTAACTGTGCGAGGCCGAGGCCAATCAAGCAATATTTTACCTTTGGTATTTACAAATTTTGTACCTTTATTGACTATCGTGTTTTTCAAAAATTTTTTTGTAATCCCAATAGTTTGAAAAACTCTCATAATTTCATCATCAAAGTGAACAGCTCTTGGTAAAGAATAAAGACTTTTTTCACGCTCTAAAATTAAAATAGAAAAGCCATTTAGAGCTAATAGGTTTGCTAGAGTTCCACCTGTTGGTCCAAGCCCTACTATAACAACATCATATTTTTTCATTAATTCAGACTTAAATAATTTCAAGCTTATTGTTTTTTATTGATCTTTGAATAAAGCCAAGGACAGTCTACTAGCAAAGGAGCTTGTTTTCCTTTAGCCGCAGTATCCATTCTTTTGTTTCTAAATTTCAATCTTTCTTCTTTTGGAAGATAAAGGCGCTCATGACCCCAAAAACTTGGTCCTTCAAAGGTCTCATGAGATTTCCAAGTGCTAGGATCAATTATTCGACCACCCCATCCATTTTCTACAAAAAAACCAGAAGGTGTTATTGAATAAAAAGATGTCATGTAATCATTTGTGTGACGACCCATAGTGTAAGCAATTGCGTTATCCTCATATTGTACCAAGTCATAACCCTGCCCAACATCATCAAGACTGTTGTACTCAACCATAAAATGATGAAAACCAACTTTACCTGAACCAAATAGTGCAAGGCTGTGATGACGACCATTTATGTGAAAAAAACATAGTGAGATAGGTGTATGACTGTAATCACTAATTTTAAAACCTAATATGTCTTTATAAAAAGGAACAACCTTGTCGAAATCTTTTACATGCAAAACAACATGACCCATACCTAAAGCTCCAGTTTTAAATCCTGAAATTGGACGAGAAGGCTTAAATGGCTCAGTGTCCATCATTGGACTATAAACTAACTCTACACGATTGCCTTGTGGATCATTAAAATGAATTAATTCTTCAACAAATCTTTTATCTGAATAAGATGAATTACCTAAAGTTACCTTAATATTTTTTTCTTCAAGTCTTTTTGCATAGGTTTGGAGATCTTCTTTTTTCTCTACTTCAAAACCAACAAAAGCCAAACTATCTCCAGTATCGCCGGTTATTGCCAATCTTTGCTTATGGTTATCCATTCGAAAAGATAAAGTTCCTTTTCCTCTATCGACTCTTTGCATTCCTAAACATTTCTGAGAATAATCTGACCAATCTTCCAGTTTGTCGGAATTTACACCTATATAACTTAAAGCTTTTATTGCCATTTGAGTATTATACTAGAATTTATTTGAGCCCGCTATAGATAACGCGGGCTCAAAATATTTTTTAATGTTTAGCCGTCAATTTTCTTAATGATTTCTCTGGCTCTTTTTAGCACACCAGCACCATCAAGACCTTTGTCTTTCATTTCAGCCAACCAATCTTTTTCGATAGGCTTCAATATTTTCTTGTATTTGCTGATTACTGCTTTAGGCGCTACCTCAATCTCATGCCCTGGAGTTCCAGCAACAACTTTTTTCATTTTTGCATTTTGTGTATCAATTTTATGTGCAGCCCAATCACCAAAAGCATGACCGCTATTATTATCAATACACTTTTTACCTTTAGGAGATAAACTATTGTACTTCTCTTTGTTCATTATTAGACCAAATGTAGCATTCGTTATGTTTACCTCTGTGTGATATTTAGTTACCTCAAATAATTTAAATGAACCAACCGCAGTATAAGGAAAAGGCGTTCCGTCTATAACACCTTTATTGAGCGCTTCGTAAGTACCTGGCGCAGGAACTCTTACTCCTGTTGCTCCCAAAGTCTTAAGAATTGTTCCAGCTATTTTACTTGGAACTCTCATTTTTTTCCCTTTGAAGTCTGCTGGATCCATAACTTTTACGTTCTTCATATGTATTTGATATGCAGGATTTGAATGTAATCCTATTAAATGGATACCAGACATTTCCTTATCTAAATATCCCTCGTCATATAAAGTGTTCAAAGCTTTTGAACCCGCCTTTGATGTTCTTGTAAGAAATGGTAATTCAATTACTGAACTCAAAGGAAACTGACCTCCAATATAACCAAGTACAGTCCATGAAATATCTGCGACACCTTTTGTCACTATGTCGTATTGCTTGGGCGGGCTTCCTAAAACACCACCAGCAAACATTTTAACAGTTACTTCGCCTCCTGCACATTTATTAACCCTATCAGCCCATGCCCCAAGTATTTGGCTAGCAATAAAAGCTTTAGGTGGTTCGAAAGTTGCCAATTTAAGTTCAGTAGCCGATGCTGAGCTAACTAAACCTAAAGAGAAAACTCCTAATACAAAACCAATTATTTTTTTCTTAATCATTTTTCCCCCAAATAAATTAATTTAATTATTTAGCTTAGCTTCAATTTTAGATTATTTCATCCTTAATTATGTTCGAAAGTATACCAATTTCTGATATTTCTACCTCTACTTGGTCTCCTTCTTTCATAAAAATTGGGGGTTTTCTCTTAAAACCAACTCCACCTGGGGTGCCTGTAACTAAAACATCTCCCGCCCTCCATGGTACAGCTTTAGACACATATGAAATTAAAGTTGGAATATCAAAAATAAGTTGGCTCAGCTTTGCGTCTTGCATAACTTTGCCATTTAAACGAGTTTGAATTTTAAGTTTTGTATAATCAGGAATATTTTCAGCTAAGACCATGTATGGACCAAAGCTACCTGTTTTCTCAAAGTTTTTTCCCATACCAAACTGCCTTGTGTGTTGTTGCCATTCTCTTACAGTACATTCGTTGTAACAAGAATAACCCACTATATGTTTTAAAGCATCTTCAGTTTTAATATGTTTACCACCTTCTCCCATTATAACAGCCATCTCACACTCATAGTCCAAACTTGTTGAAACTTTAGGTCTTTGTATAGGTTGCTTGTGTGCAGTTTGGCTTTCAGGAACTCGAAGAAATATAACCGGATTCTGTTCAACAGTGCGTCCAGTTTCTTTAACATGTTCACTGTAATTTAATCCCACACATATAATTTTACCTGGGTTCGGTATCACTGGCAGGTATTCAATTTTTTCTATACTTATGTTGCCCGGATTCTTTTTTGCATATTCTTTGGCTTTCTGAATTGCTTTATCAGAAATGAGTTCTTTCAAAGTGTTAGAACCATTAATTTTTCCTGTAAGATCAGTAATATTTTTACCGTCTGAAATACCAAATTTTGCCTGGTTATTTTGTAAAAAAGAAACAAATTTCATAATCTATTTTGTATGCCTTTATCTATTAAACTCTGTTAGGCTATATTATTCTTATGCAAATTAAAATAAATAAAATATTTGACTATGCAGCAATAGCTTCAGGATTAGTTTTATTTTTACTTGCAATATTAACTTTTTGCGATGTATTTGGTAGACGCTTTCTAAACTCTCCTGTTGCAGGCACTATTGAGCTTGTTGAGTTTGGGATGGCTTTAGTAGCCTTTCTTGCTATGCCCAGAGCTTTTTTTTTAAATGCACATGTATCTGCAGATTTTATAAAAAATATTATCAGTGGTAAAACAGAAATGTTGATTATGGTCCTCAGGTTTATTTTGATGCTCATAATTATGTCTTTCATGGCATATGGAACCACAATCGAAGCATTTGCATTTTTAAAAAATGATAGAGTAACTATTGATCTTGAACTAAATTTTTATCCATTTTATTTTGCTGCTGCTTTAGGTATGTGGCTGAGTGTCTTAGCAATTATTTTTTGGTTTTTAAAAATTATTTCAGAAATAAATATAAACAAGGAAGCTTCCTAATGAATTTAGACCCAATAACTAGTGGAGCATTATCCTTTGCAGCTGTTTTAGTTCTAATGGCTCTAAATGTTCCAATTGGTATTTCAATGTTAGTTGTTGGTTTTACAGGATTTGCATTAATTACTGGTTTTGAGCAGGCAGTTTTTGTTATAGGAACAGCGCCTTTTGAGGCGGTATCAAAGTATTCATTATCTGTTTTGCCATTATTTGTTTTGATGGGGAATCTTGCAAATAGAGCAAACCTCTCACGAAATTTATATGATGCAGCATATGCAGTGGTCGGCCACTATAAAGGTGGGCTTGCAATGTCGACAATAGGCGCTTGCGCAGGTTTTGGAATGATTTGTGGTTCCTCAATTGCAACAGCAGCCACTATGTCTCAAATGGCAGGCCCAGAGATGAGAAGACATGGTTACAGTGACGCATTAATTAGCGGATCAATTGCATCAGGGGGGACTTTAGGAATTATAATTCCACCAAGTGTTATTTTAGTTATTTATGCTTACTTGACTGAGCAGTCTATTCAAAAACTTTTTTTTGCAGCTTTAATACCCGGTTTAATAGCAGTTATCTTGTACATGATTGCAATTAGAGTTTATCTTTTATTCTTCCCTGACCAAGGAGGCTATGGAAAAAAAATGCCTCTAAAACAAAGACTCACTGCTGTTTGGAAAGTGTTTCCTATATTTTTAATTTTTGCAATCATTATGGGCGGACTTTATTTAGGTTTTTTTACAGCAACCGAAAGTGCTGCAGTTGGAGTAATTTTAGTTATGCTATTCGTTTTTCTAAGACGTCAATTAACTCTAGAAATGTTAAGAAATTCGGTTTGGGATACAATAAAAACTGTAGGTGCCTTGTATCTTATTGTCGTAGGTGCCGCAGTTTTTAATGTTCTTATAACAGTAACTCAATTGCCATTTACTGTTGTTGATTTTATAAATGATTTACAGCTAAGTAAAATAGGTATCATTTTAGTAATTTGTGCAATTTATTTAGTACTAGGAACAGTTATGGACTCTCTCGCGATGTTATTTTTAACGATACCTGTCTTTTATCCAGTAATTGCTGATGCCGGTATAGATCCAATTTGGTTTGGAATTTTCGCTGTAATCGTTGTTGAATTTGGTTTGATATCACCCCCAGTTGGTATGAACTTATTTGTGATCAAGGGTGTCATGCAAAAAACTCCTCTGCAAACTATATGGTTTGGTACTGTTCCTTTTTTAATTACAGACGTGATCAGACTCGGTTTAATTATTGCATTTCCAGCTATATGTTTATATCTGCCAAGTCTAATGATGGGTTGATTAAAATATAAAACATGATTTTAAACAAATTTTTAAAAAATTTTATTCTAGTTTTTTTAAGCATATTTTTAGTTTTAATTTTTTTAGAATTATTTATTAGGTTAATTTTAAAAGATACACCTCGAGGCGCTTATACGTCAGATTTTAAAGACCAACCTATAGCTTTTACAGAAGATGAAATTTTAGGTTGGAAACCTAAAATCGGCAAATTTACTTTTAGGCCTTGGGCCGATGGCGGACAAACTATTAATCTTACAAATCTTAAAGATGGGAGTAGGTTAATAAGCGGTTCTTCAGAAAAAAAAAAAATTATATTTATAGGTGGTTCTTTGACCCAAGGGTGGGCAGTAGATGACAAAGATACTTTTTCATGGGCATTACAAAAAAAAACTGAAAAATTTAAAATTAAAAACTATGGAGTAGGTGGTTACGGCGGGGGTCAATCATTATTAAAATTAAAAAATATTTTTAAAAGTCAAAAAGATATTAAAATAGTAGTATACGGTTTTATACCCCATCACGAAGTAAGAAATATTGCATCCGGTTCATGGATGCATCTTTTATTAAGAGCATCTCAAGAAAAAGAGCCTAATGTATTTATTCCATATGCATCTATCAAAGATGAAAAACTTAAAATTTACAAACCAAAAAAATATTTAAAGTTACCTTTAGGAGAAAAATCAGCATTAGTAACAAAAATTGAAAAAAGAATTTTAAAACTAAGCTCTTTTAAAAGAACTTTTCAGGAATTAGAGATTTCAAAAAAAATTTTGTTAGAAATGCGAAGTGTTTCTAAAAAAAACGGATCAAAATTCGTTTTAATCTTTCTAAATAAGCTGTCCCCAGAAAAGTCAGATCTATACACCGAATTTTTAAAAAAAAATTCAATTCAATATATAAATTGCCATTTTCCTTCTGGAAAACAATATAGAGTCATTGGAGAAGGTCACCCGAATGGCACCGCACACAAGTACGTTGCAAATTGTATTTATGATAAATTAATTTCCAAAATTAAGTAAAAGTTTCTTATCATCTACCAAATACCTATCATTATATCATCTTCCTTACTGTAATCTCTTTCCTTTAAAACAAATTCATCTGTTGCTGCTACTCTATTTTTTCTATCTATCAATCTTCTTAATAATAATTCTTTCAGTTCTTCCCTGACTTTTAAGTAGTCCTTAGACCGGCCAAGATCTTTGAACTCATCAGGATCGTTTTTTAAATCAAATAATTGAGCAGGAAATCCTTTATAATAAATATATTTCCATTCTTTTGTTCTACACATGTAAGCTCTTGCATCAGAAGCTCCTAAATTGAGCATCTTTCTTGCTTCATTAAATGAATAATCGATTTCGCTAAATACCATTTCTTTATATTTTATTTTTCTTTCTCCCTTAATAAATGGCATCAAGGAAACCCCTTCCAACCTATGTTTACTCACTTTACTACCGACGAAATCAAGAAATGTCGGAAGGAGATCTATAGCTTCCACAAAACGATTTTCTTTTTTCCCCCTTGTATTATTTGCATATTCGTTAGGATCATAAATTATCATTGGTACTTTAACTATTTGTTCATGAAATAATTCTTTATCTCCCATCCAATGATCACCTAAATAATCTCCATGATCTGAGGTAAAAATAATCATAGTATTATCCATATATTTATTTTTCTCCAAAAATTTGAATAAACGCCCTAAGTTATCGTCAATCTGTTTTATTAGACCCATGTAACCACAAAGAACAGTATCTCTAACTTCTTTTTTTGAAAAAGTTTTCGAAACTTTAGTTTTCATAAAAGCATCAAAGACTGGGTGAGCTTTCTTTTTCTCAGCGTCTTTTCTTTGCACCGGATAAAATTGATTTTGGGAATACATGTTGTGATAGGGTGAAGGAGCAATATAGGGCCAATGAGGCTTGATATATGATAAATGTAAAAACCAGGGCTTATCAGAACTTTCTTTGATAAAATCCATCGCCCTGTTTGTCATAAAAGCAGTCTCAGAATGTTTCTCTAAAATTCTTGCTGGTTTATTCGAATTTCGCAATTTCCATCCACTAAGTATTTTGCCTTTATCATCCTCAGAAGAATTAGCCCAACTATCCCAAGGATTATCTCCTTCATAACCGAGTTTATTTAACCATGAATTATAAGATAAAATTTTTTTATTTTTTTTAATATGATTATTAGGATGCAGACCATCATCTCTTTCATAGGGTTCAAAACCTGGTTCACTAACTATTAAACCAATCTCAGTATTTTTATTTATACCTAAACGGGCCATGCCGTCATTATCAGGTTTCATATGTGTTTTACCAACTATCCCAGTTCTTATTCCAGATTGTCTTAAGTAATCTCCAATTGTTAATTCGCCTATCGGAAGGGGAACTTGATTCCAAGTTGAGCCATGGCTAAAAACAGTTCTTCCTGTGTAATAAGAAGCTCTTGACGGACCACAAACAGGTGACTGAACATAAGCTGAATCAAATAAAACTCCTTTTTTTGCAATGCTATCAATATTTGGTGTTTCCAAATTTGGATGTCCATAACAGGATAGATAATCCCATCTAAGTTGGTCAGCCATAATAAACAAAATGTTACGAACTTTATTCATTTTTTTATTTTATTATTCTATAGAGCAGTAATTTGAATGAATAGATATTTTTTATTACTACTTGCATTACAAAAAACCTCTATTTATAATCTATTTTTAATAAGCGGGAGTAGCTCAGTGGTAGAGCGAAACGTTGCCAACGTTTAGGCCGAGGGTTCAATTCCCTTCTCCCGCTCCAAGAAATGATCAAATATGACTGAATTAGCAGATAAAAAATGTGTTCCTTGCGAGGGAGGAATACCAAAATTTGACACAAATGAAATCCACAAATACCTCAAAAAAGTAGATGGTTGGGATGTAAAGAGTGATGATGATAAAGTTTTTTATCTCATAAAAGAGTTTAAATTCAAAAACTTTTTAGAAAGTCAGAATTTTGTTAACAAAGTCGGAAGCATTGCAGAGCAGGAAAGTCATCATCCAGATATTTCGTTTGGTTGGGGATATGCTAAAGTGAAAATTTTTACGCACGCAATAAAAGGATTACACGAAAGTGACTTCATTTTAGCTGCTAAGGTAGATAAAATAGTTTAGTGATTAAAATGTCTTATACCTGTAAAAATCATTTTAATTTTAGCTTGATTAGCAACCTTTATTGCCTCAGCGTCTCTTATTGAACCACCTGGTTGAATAATTACTTTTACACCTGCTTTAATTAATTTTTTTATACCATCTGGAAAAGGAAAAAATGCATCAGACGCCGCTATGGCGTTTTTTAGTTTTTTTGGTTGAAATTGTTTAGCTTTTTGAACAGCTATTTTACAACTATCAACTCTGCTAGGCTGACCAGCACCTATTCCAATAGTTGAAAAATTATTTGAAATTATTATTGAATTTGATTTTGTATATTTACATATATTAAAAGCAAACCCGGCGCATTCAATTTCTTTTTTTGATGGTTTCAGTCTTGTAACAAATTTTAAATCTTTGTTTTTGAAGATAATATTATTTTTGTCTTGAACTAAAAAAGAGTTATCAAATTGTCTAATTTGATATTCTTTACCAAATTTAAATTTAGAAATATCAATTAGTATTAAATTTTTTTTTGTATTTAAAATCTTCAAAGCATCTCTATCAAATTTTTTTGCTAAAATAACTTCAAAAAATATTTTAGACATATTTTTAGCTATATTTTTATTAATTTTAAAATTACAGGCAACAACGCCGCCAAATGCGCTTACTGGGTCAGACATATAAGCTTCTGTAAATGATTTAATAGCAGATTTATTAATTGATGCTCCTGAAGGGTTTGCATGTTTAATTATTACAGTTCCAGTTTTTTTTAGAGAAGATAAAATTTCAAGTGCTGTAAAAATATCATTATAATTATTGTAACTTAATGACTTACCCTTAATTTTATTTAAATTTATTTGTTCATTAAATAAATCGTTCAAATATATGCTACTTTTTTGATGTGGATTTTCACCGTATCTTAATTGTGCAACTTTTTTTCCAAAAATTGTCTTTTTTTCAGGAAAAATTATGTTTAGTTTTTTATTAAACCAGTTGGATATAACAGAATCATAATAAGCTGTAATTCCAAAGGCTTTACTAGCCATCTCCTCTCTAAATTTTAAGCTTGTACCGCCTTTATTTTTATTGAGCTGATTTATTAAATATCCATAGTCCTTTTTATCTGTGATAATAGAAACATCATTAAAGTTTTTTGCAGCCGCTCTTACTAGTGATGGGCCACCTATATCTATATTTTCTATGATTTTTTTAGAATTTTTTATTTTAAGAATTGTTTTTTCAAAAGGATAAAAATTTACAATTATTAAATCTATGTAATTAAACTTTTTTTTTTTCATTTCTCTTCTATGTTTTTTATTTGATCTTTTACTTAGAATGCCAGCATGAATCTTAGGATGTAAAGTTTTTACTCTACCATCTAACATTTCATTAAATTTTGTATACTTCGAAATCTCAGTACAACTATATCCAAGCTTTATTATTTCTTTATAAGTTCCGCCTGAACTAATTATGTTTATTTTGTATTTTTTTAAGACTTTTAAAACTTTCTCTATATCTGATTTGTCAGATAGTGATATTAAAACATTTTCTATTTTTTGAGACATTAATTTAACTAGCTTTTTTCAATTTCCATTTGATATTTACATCTTCATCAGTAGTTTTTCCATAAATTACTATACACTGACTGTTACGAGCCTTAGTGCCTCCAAGAAAAAGACTTTTTTCTATATAAATTTTTTGATCATCAGATGAAAATACCCAAGACTTTTTTTTATTTATCTGCAGAAGTATACTTTTACCACTAAGAGTTCGAACTGTATTTATGCCTGGGTATAAGTGAAATCTAATTGAAAACTCGACATTTGATCCATCATTTTTTTTTATTAAAATATCGTTTCCTTCTATGTCATTATTTTTTTTGAAAAGTTTAATAGTTCTTTTATGTAAGTACCCAAATTTTTTTAAATATGCATTATGAGTAGCAGAAAGTACTACATTTGATTTATCTTCCTTCCTATCCACGTTTGAAACCTTAAAAGAGTCACTTATAGTAGATCCATAGGCTTTATTAATTAAACTATTTCTCTTAAATTTTACTACGGAAGTATTGTTTATACATAGTGTCGACTGGGCCGAAGTAAACTTACTTAAGAGTTGGATTTTCTTAGATATTTTTTTTCCATAACCACAATTAGTTATTATCTTACTGTTATCACTTGAATACTCAAATGATAGCGGCCCTGATTGATAATCTTTTGAAAGCCTGTAAGTCGGTGGTTCACCAGAATCAAAATATAGAGTTGATTTTTTGTTTTTTATTATTTGAACCTCACCGACAGATTTTAAGTTATTTTTTGAGTTATAATTTAGCTTGTTTAAGTACTCTAAAAAGTTTTCTAAATTCTTATCTGTCGAACCATTAAATAAAGGGAGTTTTTTTAACGGGTTATTTAAAGAATTCATGCATACTAAATTCTTTTCGATTATTTCCTCTAAAAAATCAGGAACTATTTCTTGTCCACCTTTTATCCATTCTTTAATTAGGACAAAATATTGTGTAAATAAAACAAGGTTTTCAAAATTCCTATTTTTGGGAAAACCATTTTTATCAAAAAAACTTTCGATAAGTTTTTTTAACTCTTTAAGACCAAATTTATAATTACTATAATAATCCCTAAATACGAGACCAGATAAAATAATTGCACTTATCGACGAAATTTTCTTATCCTCATCCGTTACATCATTTAAATTTTTCTTTATAAAATTTATTTGTCTTATTAAACTCTTTAAAAATAATTGATTAAAACTTTTTTGTTCTCTATCTAAAATAAGGTCAGTATTAGATATCCAACTTATAATTCGAATACCAATTAAATTATTACTCCATATATCTTTTTTATAATTTCGATACTTATTTATCCATTCTTTAATAATTTTTTGTATTATTTTCAATTCATCCTTTCTATTTACTAGGTTCAACCATAGAAAATTATGGATACTTTTTTTTTCTTTGTCACTTAAAATACTTACTCTAAAATTTCTTAGATCTTCACTTGATATTTTAATTAGCTGATCTTTATGATTTAAAAGAGGGGACAATAAATAAGGATTGGGATAAAAGAAGAGACCCTCTGGTACTTTGGAGTCCAAAAATTTACTATAAAAATTTGTGGAAAAAAAAAACTCTTTTATTGATTGAAATATAAGTTTTCTAATAGATAATAAATAAATATAAATATTTTTAACACTAGTCATTTATCAGTTATTTCGAAGCAAATTGATATTTTTTTTTAAATCTCCATTATTTTCCTTAAATATTGTTGATCCTGAAACTAATATATTGGCACCAGCTTCTTTTGCCATTTTAGAATTTTTAAAATTAATACCACCGTCTATTTCTAAATCTATTTTGTATTTCTCATTGTCTATAATTTTTTTTAATTCCTCTAATTTAGGTAAAACTTCTGGCATAAATTTTTGACCACCAAAACCTGGTTCTACGCTCATAATAAGGACCAAATCTACTTTTTTTAGAAAATTTTTTATAAGACTAATTTCACTTTTGGGTTTTAATGATATACCAACTTTTTTGTTAAATTTTTTAATCAAACTAATCGTATGATCAATATTTTCGGTTGCTTCAGGATGAAAGGTAATAATATCTGAACCAGCGTTTGCAAATTGTTCAATATATTTATCAACAGGAGAAATCATCAAGTGAACATCAAAAATTTTTTTTGAATAGGGTCTAATTTTTTTTATAACATCTGGACCAATTGTTAAATTTGGAACAAAGTGACCATCCATTACATCAACGTGAATGTAGTCTGCACCAGCTTTTTCTAATGCTTCAACTTCTGAACCAATCTTACTAAAATCACAAGATAGAATTGATGGTGATATCTTAACTGAAGTCATAACTAATTTATTTATAGTTTTAAATATTAAGATGTCAAAAAAATATTTCGATCTTTTGCCAATTTAATTACTAAAATCATCCGAATATGGGGAAATATTTTTTTCCATTGATGTTGACATTTCCATCTTTATCGCAAGAAACCAAACCATTAGTATGCCTAAAACCCAAAAGAGTATATTCCATACCCAAATAGACGGTATACCAAAAGACCAACTTTCAACATTAAGGGGTTTACCAAACAGCTCATTTCCAATCAATAAACCTGGACCTACTGCAAAAAATGTCCATGTAGCAAAAATAATCCATGCACTTGGCTTTAAACTTCTTCTTGCCAAAGAATAATTTTTATTCTCGTTAATGAAATCATGAAACTTTTTCTTATTTTTTGTTTCCTTCATATCTTGAGTTATGAACGAAATTATTACCGATCCGATTAAACTTGCAAGCATACCCCAAACTGATGAATGTATTGTTAAAGGCCATTTGCTCCAGAAAACAAAATTACCAAATAGTACCTGACCTATACTTTCAGTTAAAAATACAGTTATTATTCCAATAAAAATTCCAAAAGAAACTCCTTGTTTTGTAAACCAAGGAAAATAGCACAAAGCTATTAAAGGAACAAACATTTGACAAGCGATTGCGAGAGCAAAACTTCCAAGATCAATTATTTTACCGTTTGATAAAATAGATAAAATTAGAGAGATTAAAAAAATAGACATTATAACAATTTTTGAGCAGAATACTTGTTTTTGGTTAATTAAATTTTTAACAAAAAATCTTTTAATTATATCTCTAGTTACTATTGCACTTGATGTTAAATATAACGAACTAGTTGATTGTATAGATGCTATAGCGCAAATGGCTAAAATACCAAAAAAGAAAAAAGAGTACTCTCCCACTAGATTGATTATATGAGGAACTATACTAACAGCATTATCAGGATAAATATTTGGAGGTAAAATATTTGAAATATTATTTCCACTCTCATTAACAGAGTTGTTTCCACCTAACAGGGTAGAACCGATTCCAATCGCTGTCGTAAAAAAAATTACTATGAAACCAATTAGAAAACCGGAAAACCAAACTTGTTGAGTGCCAAAGTAACCAGAGTCTTTACTTGCAAAAGTCAGCATTGAAATATTAGGAGACATTTGAATTCCCGTAAGAGCAAATATAAAAGTCAAAATCATTCCTGACGTCCAAATTCCATTATAAGATAAATTTTCATTAACGATATTGACTGCTTTTATTGTTCCAGGAACTGATAGGTAAGCATTATAACTTTCCTGTGTATTGAATAAATTCATCTTCAAACTAGAAATTCTTGATAAACTTTCGTTAAGCAAACTCCATCCACCAACTAAATCATAAGTTACAAAACCAATACAGAGCACTGCAAAAACTATTAAAAGAAACTGAATTGAATCAATATAAATTATAGACTTAATTCCTCCAGTACATAAATAAGTTGTTATAACTGCTCCAATTAGAATAGCCCCTGAAGCAAAACCAATTATATTATCAGTAATAATACTAAATAACATGCCACCAAGAGATAAATTCATTGCTATAAAAGGTATAGAAAAACCTAACGCTATTACTACGATTAAGATTCTTAAAATATCACTTTTAAAATAATCAGATATCATCTCAGCTGGAGTTACATATCCAAATTTTCTAGAAAGCTGCCATTGTTTTTTAGAAAAAAGTATTCCAATAAGTGGAATAGCTATAACAAATAAAGATGTTGAGGCGAATGGCAAACCATTAAGAAAGGTTAAACTAGGTTGTAAAAAAAATATCCAGCCTGAAAAAATTGTACTTGTAATTATAGGAAAAAATGACCAGCCAGGAAGTTGCCTACCAAATAAAAAAAAATCAACAGGAGTAACTATTTTTTTTTGATTTTTAAAACCCACATAAAGACAAAAAAACCAGTAAAGAACTAAAAATGTTACAAGAGTATAAAATTGTCCACTCATTTTAAAATTACTTATTAAATATTCGATAAATTTCTTTAGCTATATCACTTTCCAATGGAAATGATAACATGCCCATCACATCATATCCCAAAATATATGGCATAGCGTAAAATCTGAACATATAAAAAAACCAAGCAACATATAATGGAACAAAAAGTGGAATTATAAAACTCGGTGTAATGAATTTAAATATTTTTATAACAGGATTTGTTACTTTAACAAACGCTTTCATAAAAAAAAAATTAGAGTCTTCTCTTTGGAAAATATTCATGGCCGATCTACCTATAAGAGTCCACATAATAATCCCAAGTACATAATCTAAAACTAGAACCCAAATTGGCATAAACTTAAATTAGCACGTGATTTTTATTGTTGAAACAAAAAAAGGGGCGAATAAATCGCCCCTTTTATAATAAAAATTAATTTTATTTAGTGTTGTTTACCAAGAATAGCTCTTCCGCTAGGAACCCTAACGTCATCAACCATTTTTTGTGTAGCAGCACTAGGCTCTTTTGTCATCAAGCTTACTACAACCATTAGTATTAAGCTTACTGGAGCTCCAATGATACCAAATCTTAAATGATCGATTCCAAGCCAAGGAGTCATAGCCATAAATTTAGGTCCAACATAAATTAGATATGCTGTACCGGCAGCTAGACCACCAAGTATTCCTGCAACCGCTCCTGCAGCATTAGCTCTCTTCCACCATACACCAAGTACAAGTGGGAAGAATAAACCGGACATTGCAAAGTCGAATGCCCAAGCTACAGCTCCTAGAATGCTGGTTAATCTCATAGATGCTATGTATGCACCAAGAGCACCAATCACTACTAGAAGAACACGCGCTACGATTAGCCGTTTTCTAACGTCAGCTTTTGGATCGATTATTTTGTAGTAGATATCATGTGATAAACAGTTTGATATCGCTAAAACTAATCCATCGGCAGTTGACATGGCAGCAGCCATACC
>MDSW01150065.1_pt1 | contig 27465 bp, 17 predicted proteins | sample 811171 | NCBI WGS metagenome assembly MDSW01 (sample SAMN05326641, study PRJNA326480) | marine metagenome | isolation source: seawater | place: Atlantic Ocean: North West | collected 2012 | reverse complement strand
GTCAGAAGTATATACTACAATAGTATTTTCGCTTAATCCATTTTCTTCTAAATAATCTAAAACACTTCCAACTGCTCGATCAATACCAGCAACACATCTTAGGTAGTCTTTAATATAGGTTTGGTATTTCCAATATTTAAGCTCATCTCCTTTTAATGTATCATTTGGAGACCAATATTGACCTTTATCTCCATATGCAAGCCAACGCATTGAATCTCTTCTTGATAATCCTGGCGGAGGTATTTGCTTCATATCTCTTCTATTGAGGTGTCTTCCAATTTCCATCATATTTTCACTTGCTGCAAGTCGCCCTTCATAGTCATCGTTAAAAGTCTCTGGAAGAGGGAAGTCAAAATCGCTAAAAAGATCATGATACATTGAATCTGGACGCCAATCTCTATGTGGAGCCTTGAATTGATATAATAACATAAATGGCTTTGTGGTATCTCTTTTAGACAGCCAATCCAAACATTCGTCTTCAATTGCTTTTGTTGAATGACGTTTAGTTTCTGTTATAGTATCTGTTCCATTGATACAAAATTGAGGTTTGAAATAGGTTCCTTGTCCGCCCCAGTTAATCAAAACCTTTGAATAGTCAAATCCTGTTGGTGTTGTTCCTAAATGCCATTTTCCAATGACTGCAGTTTGATAACCATTTTTTTGGAAAACTTTTGGAAATGTAAGTTGTTCTCCATTAAAATCTCCTCCATCAACATTTTTATAAAATCCATTAATATGTGAAAACTTTCCAGTTAATATTGAGGCTCTACTTGGACCACATATAGAGTTTGTGCAGTATACGGCGTCCATTCGCGCACCTTGTTCAGCTATACGATCTATATTTGGGGTTGGTGCAAGTTTACTGATTTCAGACCCATAAGCACTAACTGCCTGATAAGCATGATCGTCAGCCATAATATAAATAATATTAAGCGGCTCTTTGTTTTTGATATTGTCTTTTTGTTTTTTATTTACTGAATTACATGCGCAAAGTGAAAGTATAATAAGACCAGCGAAACTGAATATTCTACAAAGACTGTAATGTTTCATATTAAAATAGATTTTAGATAAGTATAATGTAAAGGATAGTATATAAACGTAGAAAATAATTGTTTTTAAGTTATTATTCCTTATAATTAGTGTTTTAAAGAAACTAATATAACTAATTAAATAAATTTGCGACATATAAAAAATGTTAAAATTGAAAATATATATATTTTTTATCATTTTGTTTGTTTCTAAATATTGTAACGGACAAGATTCACCAAATTTTTTATGGCTAATTTGTGAGGACCAATCTTTGTTTTTTTCAATGTATGGTGACTCAAGTGCAAATACTCCAAATATCAATCAATTATCTAATGATGGTATGGTGTATCAAAATTGTTATACACCATCTCCCGTTTGTGCGCCTAGTCGAAGTAGCCTAATTACAGGTATGTATCCTACAACACTTGGCACTCACCATATGCGTGCTTATAAGAAGACTGAAGTAAATAGTGCTATTAATATGCATAATCTTCTTCCATATTACAGCGCTAAACCGAAGAAGCCAATTCGTTTTTTTACTGAAGACCTCAGGGCAAATGGATATTATTGTTCAAACAATGCTAAAGAGGATTACAATATGCTTACCTCGCCATTAGCTTGGGACGAAAGTGGCAAAACTGCTCATTGGAGAAATAGAAAAGAAGGTCAGCCTTTTTTTTCAGTTTTTAATTTTAATGTAACGCATGAGTCTAGCATTTGGAAGAATAAGATATTATATTCAAAGGATGAATTAGATAATATTAAGGTTCCGTTTTATTTTCCGGATGAACATGGGATTAAAAGTGACTTGCTTACTAACTACAAGAATATTGAAAAACTTGACGAACAGATTGGTGTAATTATAGACCAACTTAAAGCAGAAGGACTATATGAAAATACGATTATATTTTTCTTTAGCGATCATGGAGGACCTTTTCCACGCTATAAGCGTTCCATTTACGAAACAGGTCTAAAAATTCCATTTGTAGTTAAGTGGATTGATGATAATTCTGGAGTAAATAATAATCAACTAATTAGTTTTGTTGATTTTGCACCTACTATACTTGATGTTTTAAATATTGAAAGAGAATTTCCATTTGAAGGTGTTTCTTTTTTTAAAAAGGATCAACGACAATATGTTTATGCAGCTACTGATCGTTTTGACGGAAGTATTGATATGCGCCGAAGTATTCGAGGAAGAGATTTTAAGTTAATTTTTAACGCTGATACTTTAACTCCAGTTTATAAGCCAGTAGCTTACCGTCAACAAATGAAATCTATGCAGGTATTAGATTCTCTTGAAAAGAAAAAGGAATTACACAGCTATTTTTTGAATTGGTTTTCTAAAAATAAAGATCGTTTTGAGTTATATGAAGTTTCGAAAGATTTTTATGAGTTTAATAACCTTATATTAGATAAAAAATACGAACAAATTTATAAAACATTAAAGCAACACTTATTCTCATGGATAGATAATTCTGATTTTGGTAATTTAAGTGAATCAAGCATGTTGAATTTTATGTTTGGAGACAATATGTCAATACCTAAGCTAAATATACCAACTCTTATTACTAATCGTGATGGTTATATTATTGAGTCTAATAATTTGTATACATCTGTTGGTTGGCGAAATAAGAATGAAAAAACTTGGAAAATATATACTAAAAATCAATCGATAAAGCCTAAAAATGATTTTGAGGTTTTACTATTTCGGCCAGGATATGAGGTGTTAATTAAATCCTTCGTAAAATAATATTAAAGTTTTTTATTTAACTAGAAATGGAATGTTAGCTACTGAGCTTTGTCCCTTTTCGTTTTTTACAAAGGCAAATATTCGATAGGCACCTTTCTTTTTTGGAGTTAAAAATGTAATTTCATTATCATTTTTGTTGATAATTTCAAATTTTATTGGTTTTGGTGATTTCTGTATATCACCACCAATTTTATCGCTGAAGGCTTCAGGAAATAATGCGTATTCAACTACTATTTTCTTGTTATTATATTTGAGGTATTCAATATTCAAATTTACTTTCTTAGATGGGGTAAATATATGGTCTTCTCGCCATCCTATATTTCCTAATGAAATATTTTTAATTGATGGGGCACGCGATTTTGGCCATTCTCCTGTCCAACAATATTGCATCACATCCACTGCTTCTGTAGGATTACCATTATTGAGGAACATTCCATGCCAGGTAGCTGTTGATTCTTGTTTTTGACCCCAAAGGAAGCAATAGCTGCCTAGACAAAGTTCTTTATCTTTTTCAATTAAATCGAGATATCTTCGTTTTCGTTGGTCTGCTTTTATGCCATTTGGAGGTTCAATCTTAGCTTTCCAAGATGTTATTCTAGCTTCAAATGGTCCATTTACACCCCATTCAGAAACTATGTAGGGTTTATTCCAATTAAACTTACGTAGATTAGCTCCAGCATTTTCAATCGAACCATAAACATTAAGTCCTAATATGTCGATACTTGGACAATATTTTTTTATGTAATAGGCTTTTGAAGGATCAACACCAGCAATTACAGTCATAGTTGGATGATTTGGATCAACTTCCTTAATAAATTTTGCAAGTGTTTCTATTGTTTCCCAAACTTTGAAATTACTATATCTTAAATCAACTTCATTTCCAATGCCCCAAATTAATAATGCAGGGTGGTCTTTGTACTTTAAGACTTCATTCTTAAGTTGCTCTATTTGACCTTTAACTGCGTATTCGTCGTTATAGTCCATACCACTTCTTTCTGGTCTTACATATAAACCAAGTGTTACACTGAGGTTATGATTATAAGCAGAGTCTAGTAGTGCATTATTGTTTGTACTCCAAATACGAATTGAGTTTGCTCCCGAATTAACTAAAAGATCAAAATGATCTTTAGCACCTGCACCTTTAATATAATAGGGTTCTCCATTTCTTAGTAACTCAAAATATCCATTAGTATTTTTCGTAACTTCAACTTTACTTACCTGTGAATGGCTAGTAATTACGAAGACCAAAGTAAATATAAGGCAAGTAAAAAGTTTTATAATCCTTTCCATTCAGTTGGTTTTTGAGGATTACCTCGGAATTCAATAATTTGAAAATCTCCTATTTCAAATTGATTACCTTCAAGAATTTTAAACCTAATTTCCTTGAGTTCATCCCATCTAAATTCGCTGTAATCTATTAATGATTTTAAAGGTATGTATGCTTCATATATATTATTTCCTTTGTTTATAAAATTACTTTCATTTAATGTTTTTTGTAATCTTCTTTTCTTTCCTGTATAGGCAAATAAAAATGCTTGAATCTTTGGTAATTCTGTTGCTTTAAGCTTAAATGTAAGTGCTGATGTTTTATAAATAGAGGATAGGTCTATACGCATCCATTTATAGGGAGAAAAGCCAAATATATTCCAAGATTTTTTTTCAGATAAATCAAGGTCAACAATTACGCTTTCATTTTCAAATGCGTTACCGAATTTAAGGCTTGATGAATGTTTTTCATTTATACCCCACCAATATTCTTTACCAAAACCAATTTTTATAGGGTGTTTATCAAATACTTTAGTAAAAGTATCCTTTGTCTTTTTATAATTATGATTGTGCGACACAATAATAATATTGTCAATGTGAAGTTCTCCTTTTCTTTGAAATTCAAGACGAAGCTCTTTAATATTCCACATATTTACGCTTCTTTTCTTATAGTTAAATGATTGCAAAGGAATGCGTATTCTTCTCCATTTTGAATCAATTTTTCCTCCTTCAAGATCCAAGTAATTTATTTTTGCTCTACACTGGTTTCCTCTATAATCTACTAGAACAAAAAACATAGGAACATTCGAAAGTATACCTGAATCTATGCGAACTCGAAGCTCAATGGCGGTCGTTTCTATAATTGGCCTAAGATCTTTAGCTTTATAATTACCCCATTTTAGACCCATAGCTATATAATTACATTTAGATGCATCCCACTTAATATGAAGGTGATTTTTACCAATAAAGTTATTTGTGGTGTCAAATGATATTTCCTTGCATTTGTTGTTTTTTATTCCCCACAAAGCATTCTCTTCAGAATTTGTAAAAAGGGTTTTATAAGGAAATTTTTCAAATGCTGAAATGGATTTTGAAGGCTCATAAATATCTACTTCACGCATAAAGCTACAAGATATAATACAGCTTGTAAGAATTCCTAAAGCTATTTGTGAAGTTAACTTCATTACTGGTCTAATAAACTAGAATTTGTAGTGAAAATAATGTGATCTATGTCTGTTCTTACATCTTTTCCAAAGTTTTCTGGGCAAATTGGATTTCCTGATGAGGAGGGACATGCTTGACAAGCGATTCGAATTGCACTTATATCGTTTGGATTCCTATTAAAATTGATATCCTGATTATTAGGTGAAACTGGTTCAAAATCTGAATACCTAAATGATTTTACTTGCCATCCATTCCAATCGACGGGAATCTTTATTTTATAAACTTCCATTGTTGATTCAAATAGATCTGAAGCATTGTTGTTAAGATTATCATTAAAAGGAGTGTTTTTTTCTTCCGAAATTAAAATATTAATTACTTGTCCGGTATGTAAATCTTCAAGATCAGAGAGAATACCAATATTAATATACATATTGTCTGAATCTTGGGTAACATTATTAATATTCACAGGCATGTCAATATTTCCTAAAGCCCAATCCCAATTAACTCGACCACCCATTTTAAAATAACTATTTCCGAGTAATGAATTATCATTAGCTAGCGAAAAGGTCATACCTCCGCCATCAGAATTAAAATATACAAGTCCATCTTCAGGAAATCCATCTTCAAAGTCTTCAATCCAGATACCATCTTGATAGGTTTTTGCTGAAACAATATTTATCGTATCTCTTAATGTATCGATTTCATTTTCAAAGGTCAATTCGATAGTACATATTTCTTCTGAAAAGAATGGAACCTGTGATGGTCCGCCGCCCCAAATGACTATATTGGAGTCAATAAGATTAGAAAATCCTGTAATTTCTCTATAGGCATTGGTGCTAAGGCCATTAATATGAATTTTCCATTCGACAGGTTTGCTAAACTCACAATTAAAACCAACTTTTTCATTGTTTAAAAAATTGGGGTTTTTATTTGTAAGTTTAAGTGATTCAATAATCTCAAATTCACCATACAGATTTTCAATGGATGGTCCTTCGAATTCTTCTTTAGTACAACCGTATAAAAAGGATATTAAAACTAAATAAAGAATATGTTTTGTTTTTATGTTCATAATTCTACGGATAAAATTAAAATTAGTCTATTGTATTTATAATCTAAATTATTTTGATTGGAAAATAAAGAACCCCATCCATTATACTGGATGTTAGCATATATATTTTTTCTAAGTTTATAAAGTGTACCAATCGATATTACATAATCTTTTTGATTTACCTCTGTTAAAGTATAATTAGTGATGTTTCCATAATTATCACGTTGTATCAAGAACTCATTTCCATTTGAATTGAATTGTCTGTATGATGTTTGAATGAAAAAGTTTTTTACTAATTCGGCGTTAATTGATAAATTCAATTTGTGGCTAAATAGATTTAATGAAGAAATCTTATCACCACCTCTATTGGTAAGTTCACTTTCATTAGAAGTAAAAAGACTAAGTTCTTTTTTCCAATTTAATGAGTTATGTAAATTTAATTTTAAAATTCCTTTAATTAGACCAAATTTTCTTTTTTCCGAAGTACCTTGACCTATTACTTCTTTAAAAAATCCTGAGTTTATTTTAGCCAGTAACAACTTATTTTTACTATTAATTCTTGCTTTTAAATAAATACCAGTTCTATTGGGTGTAGCTTCACCATATGGAAGTACATTAGAATAAATTGGATTGAAACCCATTAGAGTACTAGAAAGATTTTGATTGTATAATTGATAATCTGATAAAAGGTCAAACATAGATGTTGGCCTGAACATTGACATATTGGTATAAATTGGGTAAGTTGTGTTACTATTACCTTCAAAAAAATCTACACGTCTAGTTTGGGCACCTGAACTTCTAAAATTAGGGTCTACGTATCGATAGCCTGCTGTTAATGAGATTGTAGAATCTTTTTTAATATATTTATTATCTAATTCAAAGTACATTCCTATTGTGTGATATGATATTGAATCAGTCATTCCATTCTCTAGTTCAGAGTGAAGCCAATATCTATGGGAGTAACCAGTTTGTAGCTTCTGTTCAAAGGAATGATTTTCATTACTAAAATCGTGAAGTATTGACATATCAAGAACAGGGTTTCGTACTGAGATATTCTGCGTGCCACTTGATGCAACTTCAAATAAATTTATGTAGTTAGTTGAAAATGTAAGCCTTTTGTTAATTTTTGAAACTATGGATCCTCCTGATAGCATAACGTCACTAGAGTAATTAGTTTCGTTAATTTGACTCGATCCACGAGGTCTAGTCACAAATAAATCAAAGTCTAAGCTTCTTATAAATCGATCAAATTCAAAGGAGAAATCAGTTTGAATCCCTTGCAAACGCCATCTATTATCATAATAAAAGTTTTCATAGTGAATGATATCACGATATGGCTTCAAAATATCATTTTTGTAAGTTGAAAATTCTTCCTGATAATTGTATAGAGTAAATCTAGTTTGTTTGAGAAAAAGATCGCCAATACTAAAACGTACCTTATTATTTATTACGCCTTTTACTTTAAGTTGTCTGACATCAATTTCTGTGCCTGATCCGAAAAAGCTTCCAAAAGAATTTCGTATTCTAAGTTGTGCAAAAATTTCAATATCTTCTATTGGATTTAAGTGAGTATTTAAATCTAATAAATTGTATCCATTTGATATGTTTTTAGCTGAAAGTGTATCCGTCGTATTTTTTTCTATTGCATCACGTGTAAAATATGTTCGGTAGAGTCCGTTAAACCAAATATTTTCGTTCATCTGTGCATAAAGATTAATAGACGATAAAAACGTTATTAAAAAAACTAGTAATAATTGTAAGCTTCTTTTCATATATTAAAAATTAATTTTTAATTCAAGAATAGATTCCCAACCTTTTAAATGATTTTCAATAAAATTTGGGTCAATATATTGGTACTTATTTAAGCGAAAAAATACCATTGCATTTTGAGCGATTTTATAGTCAAATCCTAGGCCAAGGAGCGTATTCTTTTGGTTTCTAGCATATGTATATCTATAAAGATTTTTTAAACCTAATTTTTCAAAAAAAGAATTTGTAGATGTAGCTTCTAGATTATCTCCTATGTCAGTAGAACTATTACCTAATATTTTTTCTATACCATAGCTTAAAATAAGAGAGGTTTTCTTGTTAATCTCAAGACTGAAGTCTATTTCTTGGCTAAATTGGCTAATTAGTGCTTTCTTTCCAATTATGGGTGTTGGTGTGAGATATTTTTGACATGAATTGAGACGTGTTAAGTAGAACATATAATAGTTCTTACCGAATATTTTATTATTGTATTTAGCTTGAAATTCAATGTTATTAAAAAACTTTTTGAAGTTTGCAAGTCCGTTAGATGTTGTATCACTGATATTTACATTTTCAAATACACCTCTATAGGTTGAGTTTAGAGCATTATATGGTCCCCAATTTTGTGCAAATACATATATTCTAGATAGTGTCTGACTGTTCACATTGTGTATATAAGATAGTTTTGCATTTGAGGTGTCAATTTCTGCAAATATTCCAATTCCTCCATTTAGCTTCAGTCTTCCTAGATCAATATCAGCATTTATGGATCCTCCTTGTCTATTGTTGACAGGGTAGCCAAGTCCTACCATTGGACTTTGATATGGAGTTCTAACTGTTGTTCCTATTCCATCAATATTTGGAAATACTTCAAGAACTGAGGTATTCAAAAAGTTACCTGTAACATTTACAAATTGTGGTGAAATTCTATATAGTTGTAAATTAAGTGGAACTTTAGTAGATTTTGCAGTTTTAATACTTAATAGGATAGCTTCTCCATAGGCTAATTTCAGAATTGGATCTTGGTATTTTCCAAGTCCTAACTCCATTTGAGCATGTATTTTTTTCCATTTTTTGTCTAATTCAAATGTGTGAATAACATAACTTCTATTATCATCACTTAAAGAATCTAGGTCTGCCCATGATGAAAGATAATTATAAGCGATTTTTAATGAATCACTTAATGTATTTTTAATGTTAAAGCATCCTGTGAAATTGTCACTGCTTTCAATTATTGATCGGTTAAAAGTGCTTTTTCCTATGACGCCTTTTAAAGAAAAATTGAACGGCAGTTTTTTTCCTTGAAGGAATATCCCTTGAAATGCACGACTTCCATAGCGAATTCCTTGATCAACCAAACCACTATTATAATATTTTGAATATCGGTCATTCGGTATTACATTTAAAGGAGTTTGAGGTCTTCTTTCAAATATACTAATTCTATTAAATGAACGATTTCCCCAAACTGTTAATCTACTTTGTCTGTACCATGAAACTCCTCCAGATTTAATGTTAAAGTTTCCAATATTTGTTGTTACTGATGTTGTTAGATTTAGTCCAAGATTTAATGTTAAATCTTGTGAAAATTGCGATGCTGTGCCTTTATATAAACTATTCATCATTAGGTCTGCCCCAAATGCTATGTTGTTTTTTGTTATACCATTTATTTTCAATAATAACATTGGTTCTCTATAAGCATCTCCTGTGCTAATAGTAACTGTTTTACCACTATTATTTGGAAAAGTTTCTTGTTGGTTGCGCACAAACCCTAAAAATCTATAATAACCTGAAAAAGAAATTGAAGTTGAGGGATTCTTAAAGCTTAAAATATTACTGCTAAAAGGTTTTTCTTGATAAATCGTGTCTTGACTAAATGAAGATCCTGCCCACATAAAAAAAATGATCAAAAATGACCCTCTCATAAAATACAAAGCTGTATAAATTTTTTACTAAACTAATAAATTAAAAATTGCAAGACAAGCCTTTTTACTAATTAATGTATTAAATACACTATCTAATATGTTTATCTAGTTTATTTTTAAAAAAAATTTAATCAAATTAAACTTTCTGATAAATCAAAGAGTGATGCCAAAAAATAATTAACGAGTAATATCTTTGACACATCTAAAACCTGTATGACTCATACCTGTCTCTTGAGAATATGGCATTCTTGCAGAAACTCTATAACTTGAGCAATAGCTATCATTACATAGAAATGAACCACCACGAATTACACGTTTTGGGTCCAAAGGTTCTAATGGGTAGTTCCAAGTTTCAGGCCCCTTAGGGTTGTCTTGAATCTCAGATATATTAATTGTTGAATAATAGTTTTCATCATACCAGTCTTCGCAAATTTCCCAAACATTCCCTGCCATATCATAAAGGCCATATCCGTTTGGTTCATACTGCATTACTGGTGCGACACCAATAAAACCATCTTCTTTCGTATTCTTAGCAGGAAAAATTCCTGTCCAATAATTGCATCTTGGTATTCCTTGCTCTACAGATAAATTTCCCCACGGATAAATTTTATCTTTTAAACCACCTCTAGCTGCCCATTCCCATTCGGCTTCAGTAGGTAATCGTTTTCCACACCATTTCGCATAAGCTAAAGCATCATGGTAACAAACATGAATAACAGGCTCTTGTTCTTTTCCTGTAATATTACTTTCTGGACCATAAGGATTTTTCCAATTAGCCCCTTTAATCCACCTCCACCATTGAGAAATATCAATTAAGTTAAAAATTTCATTACTTGCAACAAAAACCATTGAACCAGGTTGAAGTGCATCAGCATCAGGTTTAATTGTGTTTTTTGGGAATTGTTTTTTTATTATATCCCAATCTATTTCACGCTCAGCAATGGTAATGTAATTTGTAGCCTCTACGAAAGCTGAAAACTGTGCATTTGTCACCTCATGAATGTCCATGTAAAAAGCGTTAATTTTTACTTTATGTTGAGGGAGTTCTCTTTTAAGAGCCATTTCTTCATGGCTCGAACCCATTGAGAATATACCACTTGGAATATACGCCATTCTCATACTAGATTCTGCTTGTACATAACACAAAGAATCTTCTAATATTTTATCATCAATTTTATATGCTTTTTTCTCATCAAGATGTTTTTTTAATGAGTTTTCACAACAAGTTGTTTGGTTATTTTTATTATGTATCTTTTCGTTTACTGATATATTTTTAGAATTATTATTAGGATTTTTGCATGCAATGAATACAAAAAGTAAGATTTTAAAAATCATTATATTTTTTATATTGAAAATCAAAAATTAATAGTTTGAGTTAATATCTTTTAAAGGTTTATTTTTCCAAGTGATTCCTTCTTGCCATTTTGGCGCATGTACTTCAATAAGATAGTTGTCTAATAATTTTTCTAACTCTATTGCTTTATTAGGGTTTTGAGTGACTAAATTTATTTTCTCCATTTTGTCAGATACCAAATTAAATAAAAGTATTGATTTGTCATCTTGAAATTTAACTAGCTTATAATCTCCTTTTCGAATTGCAGAATGTGGTCTTTTTAATGCAATTCCATTTTTGTACGGAACATGAAAAAATATACCATCAACAGGTCTTTTAATCTGATCATTATTTTTATTCAAAAGTATGTCAGCAAAACTTCCTCCATCGATTTCAGTCAATTTAATTGATTTTTTGCCAGCAAGATCAATTATTGTAGGTAAAAGGTCGCTCCCTGAAACAGGAATAGCTGATTCAGACTCATTTTTGATTCCTGGTCCAGCAATTATAAGTGGTACACGCACACCTCCTTCTAATGCATCCCATTTCCCCCTACTTAAGGGATAATTATAGCTTTTTTCATATTTTTTTGCCCCAGGAATATTTGGTACAGAACCATTGTCAGACATGTATATGATATAGGTATTTTTTTCCATTCCTAATTCTTTAATCATATTCATCAGGATCCCAACACCTTGATCTAAATCAAAAGTCATAGCAGCAAATCCTAAATCTTTATGTTGTGCTCCTTTTGCTTGATCTTTTAGAAGATTATAGGTTTTTTCTTTTGATTCAATATTTGTATGTACAGCATAATGGGATAATTGAAGATAAAAGGGTTTATTTTCTTTTTTACAAGATTTTATGAATTCAATTGCTCTTTTGGTTACAGAAGAAATATTTTTTGGGTCTTCTTTGAATACATTTTTCCATTGGTTTTTACTGTTAGTAAAATTACCATCCTTATTTTTAGTGGGTCCATCGCTTATATCATAGCCAAGAACTGATGGATTGCTTCCCATTCCCCATTTTCCAAAATGGGCAGTTTTATATTTACTATTGATTTTTTTAAGTGCTTTAGGTATACTTATAAATCCTTCATGATCAATATGTTCAGTATTCATTCCAACACGAATTAATGAAAGTCGTGCTGGTGTTTTTCCAAATTGAATACTATATCTTGAGGGAGCACAAACAGGCGCACTTGCATATGCGTTAGAAAATCTAATACCTCTTTTAGCAAGTTTCTCTAGATTTGGTGTTTTATAATAATCACTTTTTGAATTTGGTTCATCATGCATCATTTTAACTGATGTACCATTCCATCCTTGATCATCAGTTAAAATAAGAATGAAATTAGGAGAAGTTTGATGTATTTCTTTTGTATTGTGATTACAACCTGTAACAATCAGTAAAATTAAAAAGTAAAAAAATAAAGATTTAGTAAAGTTGATGGTTATTTGTTTTTTTTTTTTTAAAATCATCGAATTATATCATTTTTTTAGTTGCAATATTTCTTCATTTGTGTCATGAATATCTCCAAAAGTTATGTTTTTTGCCTTGGGCATTAGTTTTGCATTTTCAAATTGTCTACCAATACCTTGGGGTTTAATTGATGCATCAGTAATTCTTTGCTCAATCACTAATTTTAAAGAATCGACTACTTTATTGTAATTTTGATTTCTTATAAGATTAATCAGTTCTTCTTTGTCGTTTTTATGGTCATATAACTCATAACCAAGTTCACCATTTGCTCCCCACTTTGTAAGTCTGTAACGATTAGTTTTGATTGAGTATCCGTTACGCCACCTAGTAAGTGCACTTCCACGAACTGAAGCGTTAATATTGTTCATTATTGGTGATAAACTTTTTCCAACGAGATGTTGTGGCTTTTTTATGTTGGTTAGATCCATTAGGGTAGGATACAGGTCAATCAATTCAACTGGACTATTAGATATTAAACCTTTGTTTTTTAAATTTGGAGCAGAAATTATTAGAGGAACACGTGTTGCATTTTCAAATAGTGTTTGCTTTTGCCAGTGGCCGTGCTCACCCATATGGTAACCGTGATCTGATGTAAATACTATTATAGTATTTTCATCTAAACCAGATTCTTCTAAATGACTAATAAGTCGGCCTACCTGAGCGTCTACAAATGAAATGGTTGCATAATAAGCTTCTTTAATTTCTTGAGCCAGTTCTTTTTCAAGATCAAGCTGGTTTTTTTTAGCTCTAATTGATTTAGCAGCAGGCTTAGGTAAAGTTGCTAAATAGTCGTCAGAGATTTCTGGAATTTCGATTTTTTCACGATCATAAAGGTCAAAGTACTTTTTAGGAGCGACAAAAGGTGTATGAGGTCTAAAAAAACCAACAGCTAAAAAAAAAGGAATTTTACTTTTAGCAAAATAATCAAGCTTTTTAATTGCTTCAGTTGCTCCAATACCATCTGTTTGTTCTTCATCATCACCATCTGCAGCTAACCAACTTAAAGTGCCTCCATACTTTCTTGGCGTTAAAGTATTAATTTTATATTCCTCAATCTTATCTAGACCATATGGATTAATAGTTTGATCCCACGAGTAAATGTCGTCATTTCCCGATGTTCCTATTGAGCTCGGGTTGTCATAGTGAAACATTTTACCAATGCGGACAGATTGGTATCCCTGCTGTCTAAAACGTTGTCCTAAACTAATAACATCAGGAACTGAATTTCTAAGACTCATGTTGTTCTTCGTTATCTTAGTCTGATTTGTGTAGAGACCAGTCAAGAATGAGGCACGTGATGGGCCACACAATGGGTATTGGTTGTGAGCATTCTCAAAAAGAACTCCTCTTTTGGCAAGTCGATCTATATTTGGTGTTTTAACAACTAAATTTCCGTAAGAACCTAAATCACAATTTAAATCATCCGCTATAATAAATAATACATTTAGCTTTTCTAATGAATTTGAAATTGACTTATCTATTGTTTTTTTTTCTTTATTTGCTTCTGAGCAACTGCAGAAACATAAAAGTGCAATAAATAAATTAATATTTATATTTTTTTTAAATAATGGAAAGTAAGATTTAATCAAATTTATCTTTATTTAAAAATAATTTTTCTTGTTACCCATTCTTGTTTTATGAAGCAACTTAAAAAATAAAAAGAATTTTTAAGTTCTGAGATATTAATATGAACCTTTCTTTTTTGTGGAGCTATTTCGAAAACGACTTTACCAGATAGATCTTTAATTTTTAAAGATTTAATTAAATCATTTGATTCAATAAATAGTTCTCCACTTGAGGGATTTGGAAAAGTATTTAAATATATATTATATTTAGATATTTCAATTTCAGCTACATTAATAACACACTCAGATTCTTCTTCATTTAAACTTAAAGCATCAAATTCTACATCACCACTCGAAAACTGAAATTTTACCGCTCTGTCGAAATCAACGGCGTCTACTGTGATAGTGTTTAAGCCAAGAGTTAATGGTATCGGATTCCCAAAAAAGTCATTCCCATTAGCAACAGTTTTATAAACTCTGAAGTTTGCGCCCATCTCAGGTAATGAAACTATATTCATTGAAAATGTTTGAGGTCCTTGACTAATTACTCCATCTTCAATAGTTGTCGCTATTAGGACATGAGTCCAAGTTTCATTTGGACCTGAAACAAAGTCGCTGCAAGAACTTATAGCTGAAACATCCGATACTATAGGAGGTTCAACACAATCTGTAGATTCTCCATTTAAATTTAAAGCATCAAATATGACATCTCCACTTGAGAATTGGAATTTAACAGCTCTATCAAAATTAACAGCAGGAACTGTGAAGCTATTTGATCCAAGTGTCAAAGCTATTGGATTACCAAAGAAATCATTACCATTAGCAACAGTTTTATAAATTCTAAAGTTTGCTCCATCTTCTGGTAAAGATGTTATGTTCATTGAAAATGTTTGCGCTTCTTGACTAACTGTTCCATCATTAATTGTTGTTGCTACAAGGACATGAGTCCAAGTTGCATTAGGCCCAGTAATAAAATCGTCGCAATCGTTTATTAGTGATGAATTTTGAGCAAATACATCAAAAAAACCAAATGTAAATATAACTAACAATAAAAGTATTTTATTCTTTGTCAATTGTAATTTTGATCGTAAACGTTTGGATACATTTGTTAAACTCATATTAGGAATTGTTAATCAGATTTGAATATTAATGATTTCAAATATACAAATATTATAAATGTAATTTTTACCACAGTAAATAGGAAAATTTCTTATTTTTTAAAATTGAAATACTAAATCATTGACTACATTTAGAAAGCAATACTATTTTTTTTTAAGATTTAATAATAATTCTATAATTTTGGTTAAAATTTTCGTACAAATCGCGCTGTGTATTGTTCAATTTAAATTTTTTAATGATAAGACTTATTAGTATATTCTTTATTAAGAAAATCACTCTCATTGTTTTTTTAATAATTCTTTTTGGAAATACCAAAGCTCAAGTGTATTATGTAAGTAGCTCTCAGGGAAATGATCAAAATGATGGCCTTAGCATTGAATCCCCATTTAAATCTATTGATAAATTGAATTCTATGCAATTTAGCCCTGGAGATTCTATTTATTTTAAGTCTGGTGATTACTGGGAAGGTATGTTTTGGTTAAGAGGATCTGGTTCATTTAATGAGCCGATTGTAGTTGATGTGTATGGTGGAGAAAATAGACCTGTAATTAATGGATTTGGATATCAAGCATCTATTTTAATTTTTAATGATCAAAATATAGAGATCAATGGTTTGGAGCTTTATAATTCTTTCTCACATTTAGATTCTTCAGAGACATCAACCATTTCTTCACAAACACCAAATATGTTTTCAGTCGGTCCTAATAATACATGGACTAACGTATATACAGCTTGCGTATTAGGTGATGGAAATAATGGTGCTATGCAAACTTTAGCAATAAATGTCACGAACTTACCAGAATATGGAGCTAATTATAGAGTAGTAAGAACTGTAGCCAATGGAAACTGGTATTTTGCTCCAGCTCAATCTTTATCATTAGGTTTAAATACAATCACTGTTAATTCAGTTGATTTTGATAGAACCGTTAAATTTCAATTTAGCACTGGTGCTATTGAGTTTGATGCCATTTCTCTTAATGGAGAAGAAATATATGTAAGTGGAGGAATAGTAAAAAAGTTAAATGGATTCGGGGGAGTTGAGAATTCTTGGGGTTCTGGAAAAAATGTGCGTTTTGGTATTAAAGTTATTGCATCAACTAAAGATTTAGAAAACTTCTCATTTAATAATCTTTATATTCATAATATTTTTCCGACACCAGAAATAGAAGAAAACATTCATTTAGGATATGGAATTAAGTTAGAAACTCAGTCGGATACTGTTTCTGGAATTATAAATACCATTTCAAATGTAAAACTCTTAAATACAACAATATCGGAAACTGGACATTATGGTTTTTGGATTAAATCTTTAGGCCTTAACGGTATAGATTCCATCAAGAATAATCAAATTCTTGTTGAGAATTGTAATTTTGATAATACAGGTGGTTCAGGTTTTGTTCCTAATAAGAGTGAAAATGTTTTAGTTCAAAATTGTATTTTTAATCATACTGGCTCATCAATTGATGATAGAATGTGGAAAAGAGGAAGTGGTATGTGGCCTTTTGATTGTAAAAATGTAGTTGCTCAACATAATAAATTTATGAACGCGCATGGTCCTATGGACTCTTACGGTTCACATATTGATTATGGTAACGAAAATGTAGTTTTTCAGTATAACTACAGTTATAATAACGAAGGAGGTTTTGCAGAAATTTTAGGAGATAACATAAATTGTGGTTATAGATATAATATTAGTGTAAATGATGGATACAGGGAAGATCCAAATGGAATTCCTTGGAATAAAAAAGGAAAAATATTTTGGGTTTCAAATTATTGTGGAAGTAATACTATAAGGTGTTCTAATACGGGCACTTTTATTTATAATAATACTGTTTTTGTGAATGAAACATTAAATCCTGAAATTTATTTTTGGCCGGATGTAGGTGATATTCATGTTTACAATAATCTTATAGTTGTTAGTCAAGAAGGAGAAATTATATCCACATTACTGGAAAACGATCAAAATGAACTTTACATTAGTCACAATCTTTTTTATGATTCTTCTCGAATTGATCTTGACAGTGATTTAGAGAATAATGCAATTTATATTAATCCTTTATTACTTAATTCAGACTATTTGGGAGAAAATGATCCTGAGGCATATCAAACACAAAATGATAGTCCTGTAATTGGTAGTGGTTTTTTGATTAATGGAAGTAATGATACAACTAACTATATACAACATAATGGCGGTTTAGATTATTTTGGAAATATTGTCTCCCATAATTTTCCACCAAATATAGGAGCATTCAATGGTACTCCCAATGTAGATATTTTAGCAACAAAATTAGATGAAATAAAAATTTATCCGAATGTAACTAATGATTTTGTAAATATTTCAATAAATAATTATTTGGGTCCTATTAATACGGAAATTTATGGACTAAGCGGAGATTTCATGGGTTTTCAAAGTGGAGATAAGATTTCACTTAAGAGTTTTAGTTCTGGAATTTATTTTTGTGTTATTAATTACAGAGGTATGAAAAAAATATTTAGAGTTGTAAAAATATGATTGTTATTTAATAACTAAAGAGCAATGCCGAGTTCAAAACCAATTTTAGGTACAATTCCTGTATAACCTCTTTCTGGAGAATTGAACTCTAAATTCACTGGTTTATTGTCAATGTCAGAGGATCTAATGCCACCTCCCAATAGAAAGTCTAATGAAAAGTTTTTTGAAAAAATCATTTGTATACCAAAAATAACACCTCCCTCTAGTTGTTTAATGTCAAATTCTTGTTTAATAATCTCATAAGAATAACCTTCACCATTTACATACATACCATTATCATCATAATATGGTTCAATGATCCATGAATTGTTGTACCACTCATCTTGTTGTAAAAAATACTTACAGTTTGTATATAGTCCAGCATATATTCCTGAAAGTGGTGAGTCACTTGAATTGTTAAATTTTGGTTTTACTACATATCTTCTTATTTGAAGTTCTCCCATCCATCCATATTCATCACCATTTTCAGCAAGGTGATATCCGGCTGATATAGCTATAGAATTATCATTTTTAACTGCTTTTTCATATGATGTTTGAAAGGTACCATCAACAAAATAGAAAGGACTAATTTTAACAAGACTTTCTTGAGTATAAGCCAAAGATACTACAGAGCATCCAAGAATCAATAAATACAGTTTTAAACTTTTCATTTTACTTATTATAATTTTATAAATTCTAATTAGAGATCTTTTATTTTTTTTGCAGGAACACCTCCAAAAACTGTTTGTTTTGGAACGGACTTATTAACTACAGATCCGGCAGCTATAATCGATCCTTTACCAATTGTAACTCCTGACAATATAATTGCACCGCAACCTATCCAAACCTCATCTTCTACAATAATTGGATTTGTATTCATTCCCCTTCCTTTACCTTTCTCATATATATGTCCGTGATTTACTGTTTCAAAACATACCCTTGGGCCAATTTGGCAATTTTTTCCTATTGTAATTTTATCTTTTGGACAGCCAAATCTAATATCTGTATTCAAAAATGTTCCAATACCAACTTCAATATTGTAGGCCTTTCCTATTGGACGAATAGTTAAAGGACCAAAAATATCTGCTTTACCATTTATTGTTATTCCACTTAATTTGTAAATGAGATATCTGTATGGGTCAAGAATTTTTAAACGAGTGAAATTATTAGCAATTGTTAAAAAAATGTATTCACGCAGTTCCTGAAACTTGTCATTTAAAAAAGTCATTTCTAGATTTTAGGAAAAAGTTCTATTTCAAATATAGCTAAATTTTTGAGTTTAATAATAATTAAAAATATCGCCATTTTTTCAATATTATTTTGAAAAATAACATGTGTTTGAACTTTTTTTATATTTTTAAATTTCCTTTAAAATTATAAATATTGAAAAGAATAATTCTTATTTTCTTTTTAGCTATGAGTCAAATAGCTATCTCTCAAATTAGTTTTCTTACAGGAAATATATTGCTAGATGATGGATACCCTGCAGTTGGTGCTAATATTTATATCAAGGAATTAAATTTGGGTGCAATTTCAGATTTTAATGGAAATTACAACTTATCAAATATTTCTAATGGTACATTTAATGTTACAATTTCTTTTATTGGATACGAATCTATCTCAAAAGAAATTACATTTAAAGATAATAATATTCAATTTGATACAATTCTTTATGTTGATGGAGTTAATTTAGACCAAGTAGTAGTTGTTGGTTATGGTACTCAAATAAAAAAGGAAATTTCAAGCTCAATTGTTACTCTAAGTGCTGATGAAATAAAAGATAAACCCAGTACTAATTTTTCTGCGTCACTTCAAGGTAAGGCAGCAGGAGTTCAAATTACTAGTGATAATGGTGTAGCTGGAGCATCAACCTCAGTTCGAATAAGAGGAGTAAATACTCTATCTGGAGGTGCAGAACCACTTTATGTAATTGATGGAATTCCATTGATGAATGATGATATTAGTGAATCTTCTTCTAGAAATGGATATAATATTAGCCCTTTATCTTTAATTAACCCCAATGACATTGAAAATATCACAATTTTAAAAGATGCATCTGCTACTGCAATATATGGTTCAAGAGGTGCAAATGGTGTAATTTTAATAACCACAAAATCAGGATCCTCAGGCAAGCCAAAATTAAACTTAGATATTTCAAGCGGAGTCTCATCGGAGACCAATAGAATAACTATGCTTAACTCTCAGCAATACATTGAATTATATCAACAAGCCTGGGAAAACGACGGAAACAATTTATCTGATTTATCTGAAATTAATGGAATAAATATAGATTCCATAGCCAACACCGATTGGATTGATGAAGTTTTACAATTAGGACAATTTGTAAATGCTAACCTTTCATTAAATGGTGGTAAAGAACATTTTAATTATTATCTCGGAGGCTCTTTCAGAAATGAAAATACTTTTTTAAAGGGCAACGAATTCGAAAGAGTAACATTAAAAGGTAGTATTAACTACAAACCTATCAAAAGTCTTAAAATTAGTTTTAGTACAAGCCTTGGAAATACCAAAAATAAATACGCTATTACAGGATCTTCTGGGGGATTAGGCAGAGCTCAATCTGAAGCTCTTCCCATATATCCAGTGTATAACGAAGATGGTAGTTATTTCTGGTGGGACAATGGTGGGCTTCGAAACTTAAATCCTTTAGCAGAAATAAATCTTTTGGATAATAGAGGAAATACCTATCGTTTATTGAATAATATTAAACTAATTTACGACTTTAACGACAATATAAGTTTTAACAATGAATTTGGTCTTGATCTAATTGATCAAAAGGAAAAATTCTTTACTCCTAAAGAAATAGAAATTAAAACGGATTCAAGCGGTGAAAGACTATCTACGCTTGAAGATAGACATATTAACTATCAAACCTGGAATTATAACTCTACTCTTCAATTTCAAAAAATGATTCGCTCTAATAAGTTTTCAATATTAGGTGGGTTTAGCACTCAGTATTTAGTTGAAAACTACGAGTATGATCGAGTGTCAGATGCAAACATAACATTTGACTCAAATATTAATGATGCAACATATAATGAATATTCAGTTGATGGAAAGGGTCAGGAATATGCTTCATTGAGCTATTTTACTAGAACAAACTATAATATTAGAGATAAGTACTTACTTCAATTTTCTTACAGAACTGATGGATCATCCCGATTTGGTCCTAATAATAAGTACGGTCATTTTGGAGCTTTTTCTTTCGGTTGGATTATGTCTGATGAGATTTTTCTCGAAAACGTAAATTGGCTTAATTTGATGAAGTTAAGACTTAGTACTGGAACAAGGGGTAATGATAATATAGGTAACTTTAACCAATTCAGTTACTTTACTCCCAATCAAGACTATGCCGGTCAAGGTGGAATTGGTCCCGACAATCCATCTGTATCGGACTTAAAATGGGAAACTGTTTTTACAACTGATGTTGGTTTAGATTTTGGTATACTAGAAAATAGATTTTCTGGTACTTTAGAATATTATCACACCAAGTCAAGCGATGTTTTAGTTTCAAATACACCATTAGCTCCATCTAGCGGGTATACCAGCGTAGTTAGAAATCTTGGTGAAGTGGAAAGCTCTGGAATTGAATTTCATATTACTTCTAATAATTTATCACCTAAAAAGAAATTGAAATGGAAAACCGAATTTAATATTAGTCATTACTCTAATAAAGTATTGAGTTTAGGTGGTCTTGAAGAGGTTTCAGGAACTAATTATGGAGAGAATAGAGCTATTGTTGGTCAACCAGTAGGAGTTTTTTTTCTAGCAGAATATGCTGGTATTGACGAAGAAACTGGCCAAGAAATGATATATGATCTTCAGGGTAGAAAGGTTGAGCTAACTGCTGCTAATTCTGTTTCTGAAAGAAAGGTTATGGGAAAGCCATATCCAGATTTTTACGGTGGTCTAAATAATCAATTTGAATACAAAAACTTCGGAATCAACTTATTTTTAGCCTATTCTGTCGGTCAAAAAATTTATGATGATCATGGTAAAAGACAATACGGAAATTTAGGTTATGGATGGAACCAAAATGCGGATATACTGACTTCTGATAATATTCCAGAGCTTTCACTAGAAGAAAATAGAGATATAAATTCATCTCGTCATTTACACGATGCTTCATTTTTAAGACTAAGGGACATTACATTTAGTTATAAATTTTCACAACAGTTCTGCAATAAATTAAGCTTAAATAATTTTAGATGGTTTTTATCTATTCAAAATGCATTTGTATGGACTAATTATAAAGGCTGGGACCCTGAAGTAAATAGAGAGGGGTCAGGAGCAATTACACAAGGAGTATCTTATCTTTCTCCACCACAATCAAAAATTATATCAACAGGTTTTAATATTACATTTTAAATGAAAAAAACATTTTTAATCATAGCAATATTTTTATTTTTTGGATGTGATAAATATTTAGAGGTTATACCTGAATATAAATTACCCGCAGAATTTGCGACATCACATATAGATAGTTTACAAAAAATTACGGTTGGTGCTTTTAATCAATTACAGAGCGGTAACCTGTATGGAGGAGGGCTTATTGCAAATAGCGAATTATTATCTGATAATTGGAATGCATCTCCAATTTCTGATTTTTCATTAAATCAGATAAGAACAAGAGATATGAACACCTACAATGGTGCGGCTAATGGACTTTGGAGTGACGGTTATAGAGCTATAAATATGGCTAATATTGTATTAGAATTCCTTCCTATTTATCAAGATCAGAATCAGGCACTTGCTAACTTATTAAAGGGGGAGTGTTTGTTTATACGAGCAGTTTGTCATTTTGAAATGCTTAGAATGTTTGCCTTCCCTGCTAACTATACATCCGATAATAGTCATCTTGGAATACCCATAAGACTTAGTCCTGGTTCAGCAAATGAAGAACAGAGCAATCTACGCTCTACAGTTGAGGAAGTTTATCAACAAATAATATACGATTTGCAGCAAAGTGTAAATTTTTTGCCTGAAGATAAATTAACAAGAGTTAGTAAGTGGGCAGCAATGGCATTTTTATCAAAGATATATTTTCAAAAGAATGATTTTTCTAATTGCATAAGTTGGTCTGATCAGGTTATTAATAGTGGACAATTTAATTTAAACACTACTGTAAATGAAATATATAACTTAAGTGGTTGGAGTTTTTCTGATGAAACTATTTTTCAAATTATCAATATTCCTGAAGATAATTCTAATGGTACTGTTACAGGAAGGCTTAAGTCAAATTCTGTTACTTATTCATCTAGTTTTAGTGATGCAATTTCTAATCAAGATGATTTCAGAATCACCAATTTATACACCTTTTTATCAGTTCCCTATCTTAAGAAATACTCTAATACAGCTATGAATATAACGGTTGTGCGTTTATCAGAAATACTACTTTCAAGAGCAGAATGTAAACTTATGCTAGACTACCCACATGAGTCCGTATTCGAAGATCTTAATCTAGTAAGAGAAAGAGCTGGTCTGCCATCTGATGATACTTGTGATGACCATGACGAGCTTTTAAATTTAATACGTCAAGAACGTAATGTTGAACTAGGTTTTGAAGGGGATAGATTTCACGAGTTAAAACGATACCAAGGTACTTTTGAATCAGAGCTAGGTACTTTTGAGTGGAATGATCCAAAATTAGTATATCCAATTCCTCAACAAGAAATGGATCAAAATGAGAACATGGTACAAAACCCCACCTATTAATATATTGCTTTCTTACTAGTAATTAATAAATTACAAAAGCCAGCGATAATAAGTGATATTCCTGCCAATATCATTGTGTTAATATCTTCTTGACCTAATAAATTAGATAAGAAATTGATACCTCCAAGCGCAGCAAAAATTTGAGGCAATACAATAAACATATTAAAGATGCCCATAAAAATGCCCATTTTTTTAGGATCAACTGAACTTGAAAGCATTGCGTAGGGCATAGACAGGATGCTTCCCCAAGCTATTCCAATACAAATAAATGAAAAGATTAGAGTACTTGCCTGAGGAATAAAATACATGCTTAAAAAGCCAATTCCACCACAGACTAAAGAAAACATATGGACTAGTTTCCTGTTGATGGTGTATCTTGAAGTAAAAAATACAAATAACAAGGCAAAAACCATTGATGATAAACCATAAATACCCATATATGACCCTACCAAATTTGATGCTTTCTGAAAAGCTTCATTTTTATTATCGTAAATTAATTTTTGTTCTTCTATATTAAAATCATAATCTGAAATTATTGGTGCCGGTGCATCAAAAACAAAGTCGGTAATAGCCGGGTTTGCCATACTCCACATAGTAAAAAAAGCAAACCAACTGAAGAACTGAATAAGGCCTAACTTTTTCATTGTTGAGGACATATTTAAAACATTTTTCCCAATTTCTTTAAATAAACTATTTCCTTGCTTCTTTTCTTTTTCAAATTCTTCGAAATTTTCGGGCGGGTATTCAGATGTTGTTATAATAGTATAAATAATACTTAATAAAAAAACAGCAGCCCCAACCATAAATGCTATTTTTACGGACATCGGTATAACACCTTGAGGTGCAGAATCACTAACTCCAAGCTTAGAAATAAACCATGGCAGATTAGATGCAACCCATGTGCCAATGCCAATAATTAGTGTTTGTACAATAAATCCATAGGATCTTTGTGATTCGTCCAATTTGTCAGCTACAAGTGCTCTAAATGGCTCCATTGAAATATTAATAGAAGCATCCAAAACCCACAAACATCCCGCAGCTACCCATAGCGTTGGTGAATAAGGAACAAAAAATAAAACAACTGAACTTAATATAGCCCCGATTAAAAAATAAGGTCTTCTTCTTCCTAGTTTCTTATGCCAGGTTCTATCACTCATGTAACCTATAATTGGCTGAACAAGTAGGCCAGTTAAGGGAGCGGCAATCCATAATAAAGGAATATCTTGTTTATCCGCACCAAGGGTTTGGAAAATTCGTGTCATAAAACCGCCTTGCAATGCAAAGCCAAACTGAATACCTAAGAACCCAAAGCTCATGTTCCATATATCCCAAAATCCTAATAGTTTCTTCGATTTCATATTATTTTATATTTGAATAGATATGATATTCCCATGCATTCAGTTGTATTTGATCAGGTAATTTTTGGGTCTCATTTTCCTCTGAAAATAATGAATAAAAAAGTTTATTTGATTTAATTTCTTTAAGTTTAACATCAATATTTTCTTTAGATAAATTAAAAACTAAAACAATCTCATGATCATCTTTAGTTCTGTGTATAACTAAAGCATCTTTATTTTCTTGTGCAATAATTATTGGTTTACCACCAAAATTCCCGTTCCATAATGCTTTATTTTTCTCTTTGAGACCGAATAAAGTTTGGTAATGTTGTGAAAGTTCGTAATTATTCCATTGGATGGTATCTTTTTCAAAGAAGCGCAATCGCTTTTGAAGATTAGACTCTTGTCCTCCGTAGATTAATGGCATTCCTTCCATAACACTGACTAATGCATTCATAGCTTTTAACGAAGGTCCAAGTCGCTCTTCGGCGTAACCTTTCCATGAATTTTCATCATGATTAGAAGTAAAATGTAGCCTGTATGCACCACTAGGAAACCGATTTTTATTTTTATTTATATTTTCGATAAGGTCTTTGGCAGATTTTTTACCATTGGCAATTTCGTTCATAATAAAGTGAGCTTCCCAAGCATATGTCATATCAAATGCTTTATTGTGAAGTTTTGGATTTTCTGCTTCAGCTAACATGAATACATCTTTTACCTTATCCAATTCTATTCTACAGGAGTCCCAAAAGGAAATAGGTACCCAGTCAGCTACATCACATCTAAAACCATCTATATCTGATTCAGTTAGCCAAAATTTCATTGCATTTACCATTTCATTCTGCATTTCTCGGCTTTCATAATTCAAATCGGCAACATCCCACCAATCGGTACCATTGGGTGGTTGTAAATTATCTAATGAATCCAAATTATACCAATCTAAATTACCTTCTTGAATCCAAACATTATCAAAAGAGGTATGGTTGGCTACCCAATCAATAATTACTTTCATGTCAAGTTCATGAATTTGTTTTACTAATTGATTAAAATCTTCCAATGTTCCAAACTCTGGATTAATGGACCTATAATCTTTTATGGAATAATAACTACCCAACGATCCTTTTCTATTAACTTGACCTATTTCATGAATAGGCATAAACCAAATAATATCTACACCTAATTCCTTAATTCTTGGTAGGTGCTTTGAAAAAGCGTTAAAGGTTCCTTCAGCAGTAAACTGTCTAACGTTTACTTCATACATTACAGCATTTTTTGTCCATGAAAGTTTATCAGCATTCTCTTGCTGAATTTGATTAGAACATGAAAAAAAGAATGGTAAAATGATTAATAGTAAAATAATTTGCTTCATAATTTTATTGTTTAGTGTAAATATCAAATGAGTATGGAGGTAATACTATTTGTTCGTTTAGAGTTGTTGAATTAAAGTGATTTTTATATGAATTAATTTCTTGTAAGTTTGGTAATGTTATCGCTTTTTCACTTTTGTTAAACATAACTATAACCTTGTTGTTTAGGAAAACTCGCTCATAAACAAAAACATTATTTGAAATATGTAATAGATTAAATTCACCAAAGGTTAGCGCAATATTGTTGGCTCTTAATGCAAAAAGTTGTTTGATCGTATTTTTGACATCCTTTTGAAACGTATTTAGTCCCTCAAATATCATTGGTCTTCTGTTATCAGGATCTCCAGCACCAACCATTCCAATTTCGTCACCGTAGTAAATAATTGGCACCCCAGGTATAGTCAGATTAAATGCACTTAGAAGTTTCAATTTGTAATAACCAATGGTGTCAGCCATTTCAACATTTCTTACCCATCCAGCTTCTTTTTCATCTTCCAAAAAGCTAAGTGCTTTACCAGCATAACTTATAAATCTAGGAATATCGTGATTTCCACTAATATTGCCCATTAATGAATGATTGGAATAATATTCAAAACTTTCCATTAATGAATTATATAGTTTGGGAAAGCCAGTGCTATCGTCAGAAAAAACGAGTCTTGAATCGAAATATAAATTGAAATCAAACTGTCCGTCCAGTTTATCATTAGAGATATAACTCCCAATGAGTTCTCTACTACCAAAGGTTTCGCCAATTTGATAAATAGATTTTTTAGGTAAACGATTTTTGATTTTTTGAGTTAAGGTCTGCCAGTAAGATGTTGGAATATGTTTGGTTGCATCGTGTCTAAAACCATCTAAATTATATTCTATTAGCATGTGTAGGGCAGAGTCTGTCATTGCCTCAGCGGCTTCAGGAATAGTAAGGTCTATAGTTGGTAAAAAGCGATCGAACCATGTAGTCAATCTTTGTTCATCCCAAATTCTAATATTTTCTTCCCCATTTTCTAATATTAAATCGGTAGCCCAATCAGGGTTATTAAGGATAAAGGGGTTTTTTTCGTGAACATGATTAGACACAAAATCTAGTAGAACTTGTAT
>MDSW01208047.1_pt1 | contig 27481 bp, 22 predicted proteins | sample 811171 | NCBI WGS metagenome assembly MDSW01 (sample SAMN05326641, study PRJNA326480) | marine metagenome | isolation source: seawater | place: Atlantic Ocean: North West | collected 2012 | reverse complement strand
CTGTCGGAGATCATTCCGAAGACCCTCGGGGCGGCATACTGGCGAGCGCTGGCATTACCGACAGGGTATTTCGTCAAGTTTCTCAATCTCGTTTTGTTTCCCTTGATCGTGATCTCCGAACTGCTCACCAAAATGTTGACTGGTGGTAAAGCCGTCCATGCGATGAGTCGGGAAGAATTCGTAGCGATGGCTGACATCGGAGCGGAACACGGTCACTTTGACGCCAAAGAATCGCGGATTATGAAGAATCTATTCCGCTTTAGCGAATTGCAGGCGGGAGATGTGATGACGCCCAATACGGTTGTTCTGGCCTTCCAGCAAGATCGTACGGTGGAAGATGTGCTGCAACAAAATCCAGAGATCAACTTTTCACGGATCCCAATCTACGACGACACGCGCGATCAAATACAAGGGTTTGTGCTCAAGACGGATATCCTGCTCAATCAAGCCAATCGGGATGGAGTCGGTAAGCTTCGAGATTTTAAGCGGGAGCTTCACGCCGTCCACGAGGACACGCCCCTGAGCACCGTCTTTGATGAGATGCTGAACGGGCGGCAGCACCTGATGTTGGTGGTCGATGAGTATGGAGGCATGGAAGGCCTGGTCAGCCTGGAAGACGTTGTGGAAACATTGATTGGCATGGAAATCGTGGACGAAGCGGACAAGGACGTCGACATGCGAGCGCTGGCCCGCAAACGCTGGCATGATCGGATGGAGAAGATTGGCATCAACGTCAAGGAGCCAGACGGTCAGACGCCAGACAACCCATCCTGAATTCACTGCCCAGCAACGGTGACGCTGCTGTCAGAGTCGCGTCTCTGCAGGAACCCAACGATCACGTGGGGGTACCTGAGACGACGTTTATTGAATCACGAATTCTGCGGGATGAAGCAGCCACACGTTGGCTCGTGGATGCTTGGGTTTGAGGCTCTCGCGGATCAGTGTCAGCGTGGAGTCCAGAGAGAACCCTCGGGCGCGTAACGCTTTCGCAGACGATACGTTGAGCACTGAGGACAGGATCTCTTCCTCACCTTCATTCCCCAGTAAGTCGCTGAGGTCGAGGCCGCTGCGCGATTCGGGGCGATGAACCACTTTGATCGTCTTCAGTTTGAGCTTTTTCTGCAGTTTCTGCAGGCAAGTGTCAACGCCTCCCAGATGGTCGACAAGGCCCAACGAATGTGCTTGAGCCCCCGACCAAACACGGCCTCCGGCAAGTTCAGCTACTTGGTCTTTGGTCAGATCTCGATGGCTGGCAACCAATTCCAGGAACCGGCTGTAGATCTGGTCAACCATGCCCTGTAGTTGCTTTTGTTGTGTTGGGCTCCAGCGTTTGTCGAGCGCGTTCATCTTGGCGGAATCATCTAATGCCAGGGTTTCGATATTGACGCCAACACGTCGGAGCAGCGCGCCAGCGCTCAGTTTCATGGAGAAAACTCCGATGGACCCCGTGATGGTCCCGCTTTCTGCATACACGGGTGCATCAATGCAGCTGACCCAATATCCACCCGAAGCAGCCATTTCACCCATGGAGATGATGGTCGGTTTGGCAGCGGCGAGTTCCGCCAGTTTGACGCGAATGATTTCACTGGCAGTGGCACTACCACCGGGGGAATTGATGCGTACGACGACTCCCTTCACATTGTCATCTTTGAGGAGTCGATCAATGAGGTTAACGGTGGGTTGTGAGACGATCGAACCGCTCACTTCACTCTTGCCTGTGACGATCGTTCCGCTCAGGTGCAGGACGACGATGGTGTTCCCACTAGTTCGGCTTGCGCTTGCGTCTTGGGCCATCATCCGACCCATCAATTCAAAGAAAGACATGCTTTGTTGTGGCTTGCTTTTGAGCGTCAGCCACTCGACCTGCTCACCGAAATGTTCGGCGGCTGCAGTGCGCATGGAACCGAGGGGTGCCAAGTGATCGACCAGGCCGGCCGAGACTGCTTCTTCCGGCGTCAGGATACGTTTCTTTTGGCAGTTCCGGATTTCTTCGGCGGTGACCTCACGCGCAGCAGCAATGCGATTGACCGTTGCGTCGTTCAGCGACTGCAGCATTTTCAAGGAATGGTTGCGCAGATGGACACTCATTTCAGGATTGGTATAGGGCTCGACAGCGCCTTTGAAATCCCCTGCACGGACGATCGAAGCTTGGATTCCGACCAGATCCATGGCATCACGATAGAACATGGATTCCATGGTGGCCGAGGGAAGGTCGACTCCGCCAAAATCGGCCATCAACACGACGTCGCAGGCGGCCGCAAGTGAGATTTGGGCTGTTGATGCGTCGGTAAGCCAAGCGACTAGCTTCTTGCCCGCTTTTCGTAGACGCTCGCAGCGGCGAGCCAACTCGTCCAGTTGAGCCGCGTTCAAAGAGATGGCATTGGAAAGATCAAATAGGACGCCACCCAGCTCTTTATTTTTTTCTAATCGCTCGAGATACTCGCACATGCGAAAGAATGACTTCTGCTTGACGGATCCACCCAGCAAGAGCGCTGTGGGGTCGAGTGACATTGGCTGCGGGTGGTCCACATAGTTCCCTGAGAGTGGAACAATCTGCACCTTGGTGGGTTTGGCAGATGGTTCTTCGTCGGGCTTCTTTTCGTCGGAGTCGTCGGTTGCTTCCTTGTCGGTAGGAGACGCAGTAGACGTGTCCTGGGGCTCACTTGTTTCTTGTGCTGACAAGGTGAGTGTGCTGAAGCAGAGCGTATTGAGGATGAGCAGGCTGAGCAGTGAGCCAGTGCGTAGCATGATAATTCCCCTGAGGGGTGGATGTGGAATCATGAATGGCGCGGAAACGGCCACACGACGTTAAATTCAATCAGTGTTGTCGGACGAGTTGTCGTTAAGGATTTGCAGACTCAGGCGCTTTCTTTTCCTCTTTCTGAGGACTGCCGTTTTCTTTTTGCGGAGTCGTTGTTTGCGGTTTTTTAGCAGGCCGCGGAATGAAGACGACGCGCACTTTCGTTGCCAGCGGTGGTATTTTTTCGGTGTTCGCAACGAACAGCAGGTTCGAGTTTTCTCCGCTGCTCTGGATGGGAAGGTCAAGCATTGCAGTCGAAAAGTTTGACAAGCAAACTAAATCTCCCGCTTCGGCCTGATAGTGTTTCGTGCCGGTTTGTTCATCGACCCATACACTACTGCCGGCGAAGACCCAGTCATATGTCATTGGTTTTCCGGTGGGCACATGCTTGACCCACTCTTGAGCCTTGGCTCGATGGCGTTTTCCATCCTTGTCGGTCCACAGAATATGAACATCGATAATGGGACCTTTTGCTGGCGCATACTTGGGATCCCAGCTGACCGGCTTGCCCGGCTTGGCTCCGACTGCGAGCAGGGCAGCGTGAATCAAATAGGCTTTGCTGTTGAGTGAGATGACGGATTCATGTTCTTTTGTACCTTTGGGGCAGGCGAACAGTTCCAGCTGGCCTTCTCGCAGGCAGACTTCGCCGTTGACGACCACCCACTTCTTTTTCTTTTCCATCCAGACTTCATGGACCTTGTCCAAACGGACGAGGTTGGTGGACTTTTGGTCCTCTTTCTTCGCTGGCTGTGGTTTTTCCGTCGTAGCGTCATCCGCACGAAGGTCGTGGCAGGTGAGAGCGGCCACGAGGGCCATTCCGATGCCGAGCGTTACAAGCGGTTTCATGCAAAATGCCCTTTGCTATAGGGTGTGGAGGCGCTGCGAAGCGGTACCTGTACTGGTAAGATACGCGTCTTAATTTGCCAATGTCAAACTTTGGACACCAGAACGAACCTACTTAGAGTATACGCCAAGGAAGCTGAGGGCATGACATCGACCAAACAAGCATCGTCCCGGTCCAAGAAGAAATCGCGTGACCGATCCTCTCGAAATGGGAAGGGTTCGGCGAGTACCAACGGAAAATCGGCCCCAAAAGTGCCGCTAAGCCCCGATGATTGGCCGGCGTGGAGCAAATACCTGGCCCAGCGACCGTCGCCGCAGGAGATTCGAAAAATGATCCCGGGCGGGAAGGAGAGCTCGCTCCTTTGGGGGTTGCCCGTCGAATTGCACCAAACGCCCACATCGGATCTGCTGCAATTCATTCACCGATTTGTCGCAGCGAAAACATCCGCGGACGCCAAGGTGGCTCGACGGCTGGAAGCATGGATGGCAAATCAAGATCGTCGTGAGTGCAGTATTCGCTTTGGCTTCGATTGTCTGGCTTGGGCCCAAGCATTGCCTCGCCTGGCGAGCATCTTGCCTGCAGCTCCCTGGTGTCAGCTGTTTGAGTTGCTGCTCGACGTGGCAGAAGATGCGGCTGGGTGTGATCTGCACGAGGACCCTTTGGCGAGCCAACTCCAGTCTGGTGAGCTGGCGGTTACGCTGGCGTACTTGTTTCCACAGCATGATCGTTGTGCACCGTTGATGGTGCGCGGTCGCGAATTCATTTCGCACGCCGTGTTGGAATTGCACGATGGCGAAGGTTTGCCACATGCTCAGGATTTGCACTTGTTGCCCGCACTGCTGGCGAGTTGGACGCGGTCGGAGTGGCTGGCGCGTGGCGCTCAGGCGTCGGCTATGGAAGAAGAAGCGCGGAACCAGTACGAGTGGTTGGTTCGTCAAGCCATTCGTTTGATGCGCTGGGATGGCAGCTTGATGTTTTCTGCTGTGGATGAACCGTCCCTCTGGAACAAACACCTGATGCGCGCGGCCCTGCAGTTGAACGATGATGCCGCCGATGACGCGATTGCCGCGCGTGTACTGCCTTCACTGAGCAAGTCAGGTAAATCATCGAGTCACCGCACAAAGGAGATCCCCGAGCCTGCGGTGTATTCCGAGTGGTCCGAGTTATGCGCAACGAGGACTGAATGGAAGCGTAATGCACCTCAGGTGGGTGTTGCGTTTAGTGAACGCAATTATCGCTGCGAGGTGAGTATTGCCAGAGAAGTCCTGTGGTCGGGGGATTTTAATCACGATGTGACGATTGACGGCAAGCGGCAGCAGATGGCCAGCGACTGGACCGAAACGTGCTGGTTTTCAGACGAAGACGCTGACTATCTTGAAGTCGAGTGCGATCTGACCAACGGGTGGGTGATGCAACGGCAAGTGCTCGTTGCTCGCCAAGGAAGATTTTTCTACTTTGCTGATAACCTGATAGGTTCCCAGGCTGCTCGGGTGGAGTACGCTTTGGAACTGCCCGTGTCACCCCAGATGAAGTTTCGCCCCGCAACGGAGACGTATGAAGGTTTGCTGGTCGGGTCGAAGCCTGCGGGATTGGTGATGCCGTTGGGTTTGCCCGAGTGGCGCACGGACAGCAGTCGTGGCAATCTGCAAGTCGATTCTGACGGAAAGCTTGTGCTCACGCAGTCTGCTGAAGGTAAGGCCATGTGTGCACCACTCTACGTTGATTTGCAACCCAAGAGATTCGACAAGCCCTTGACTTGGCGGCAGCTTACGGTGGCGGAAAAATTGGAGATTCAGCCAGCAGATGTGGCGGTGGGATATCGCGCGCAGGTCGGCAAAGCACAGTGGTTTTTCTATCGCTCACTGGCACCGGCCGCCAATCGGACTTTGCTCGGTCAAAACCTGTCGCATGAATTTGTTTGCGCAAAATTCAAATCGGACGGTACTCTCGACGAATTGATTGAGATCGAATGAGATGGTGGCGGAGCAGGCACGCATAGCCGAAAACCTGGGCGTTATTCAACAACAGATCGCCGAGGCTGCGAGGCGTAGTGGCCGGTCGGAAGATGACGTGCAGCTGGTCGCTGTTACCAAGTACGTTGGGGCAAGTGTGATTCGTGCGTTGGTTGCGAGTGGCTGCCATGTCTTAGGAGAGAGTCGTCCGCAAGTCTTGTGGTCTAAGGCTGTGGAGTTGGCAGATCTGGAGATCGCTTGGCATTTGATCGGCCATCTGCAACGCAACAAGCTTCGGCGGACTCTGCCCTTGTGCCAGTTGGTACATTCCGGCGACTCCCAACGGTTGCTCGTCGAGATGGACAAAGAGGCGAAGCGTGAAGGGAGCGCCGTCGAGATCTTGCTGGAGATCAACATCTCGGGCGATACGGAAAAGCACGGGTTCGATCCACGACAAGTCGCTGAAATCTTACCCACTTTGGCTCAACTCGAGCACCTGAAGATTGTCGGGCTGATGGCGATGGCAGCCAGAGGATCGTCGGCCGAAGAAGCGAGACGAGATTTCGCCGCCTTGAGAGAACTTCGTGATCAGCTGGCGGGTGACTGTCCCGACAACGTCACGTTGCGGCATTTGTCGATGGGGATGAGCAACGACTTTCAGGTTGCCGTGGAGGAGGGTGCAACCATCATACGGGTTGGCTCTGCTCTGTTCGCTGGTATTGACCGGTGACCAAGTTGCCAGGGCAGCGGCACTCGGTGAGATGAGCAGTCGCGTTCAGGCGCAATCGACGATACGTTGCCTGCAAGGTCTGCGTGGCGAGCATCACAATGCTTGCGATACCGTGGTGTGTCGTACCGTCACCTACTGATCGCGATTAGAGATCGTACTCGATCTTGAGGACCTCAAACTTCAATGTTCCTTTGGGGACTGGAATCTCAACTTTGTCCCCCACTTTTTTCCCCAGCAGGCCCTGCCCCATGGGGCTGGTGATGAGATACTTGCCGGCATCGTAGTCTTCATCACCGGAACCGACGAAGGTGAATTCTTCTTCGTCGTCATAGTCGAGGTCTTTGACAGTGACCTTGGCACCAAAGGCGATTTCGTCCTTCTTGATCTTACTGGGGTCCACGATGCTGGCATTGGCCAGTTGGGATTTGAGTTGATTGATCTTGGCTTGCAGCATCCCCTGTGCTTCACGTTGCGCGTGATATTCTGCATTCTCTTTGAGGTCGCCTTCGTCCCTCGCAGCAGCAATCTTTTCCGCGATTTTAGGCATTTCTTCGCGTTCCAACCGCTCGATCTCGGTTTTTTTCCGATCGTATGCCTCTTGCGTCATTGGTACGTAGTTTGACATGGTGATGACCTCCGAACGTGCGAAACAAAAGCGACCTCTTGCAGAAGAGGTCGCCTAAAGAACCAGATTGTTGTTTCACATTGTTGGCAATTCCATCTGCCCTGTAAAGGCAGGGGAATGTTTTGTCTCCGACTCGGGTGTTCTTTGCCGCCACGGTGATTCTGCCTATGATGACGCTGTAGCATTCAGAAAGTGGTGTGACGCAAGAGATACAGAACCCGGCGAGCGTGATTGTGACTGAAAATAGCCAAACATCGTTGGAGCGTTACGACCGGCAGATGCGTTTCGGCCCGTTGGGAGAAGAGGGGCAACGTCGCTTGGCCGCGAGTTCCGTTTTGGTTTGCGGGTGTGGAGCACTTGGTTCCGTGTTGGCAAATACGCTGGCGCGAGCTGGTGTCGGTCACTTGCGGATCGTGGATCGAGATTTTCTGGAGACGAACAATCTGCAGCGGCAGGTGTTGTATGACGAATCCGATGTGGCGGCGGGGCTGCCCAAAGCGGTTGCTGCAGCAAACAAGTTGCGAAAGATTAATTCCGATATCACGATTGAAGAAGTGGTTGCCGATGTGGACCACTCGAATATCCGCGGCTTGATGGACGGCGTGGATATGGTTTTAGACGGGACCGATAACTTTGAAACGCGGTATTTGATCAATGACGCGTCCTTGAAGTGGGGGATCCCTTGGGTGTATGGCGGATGCATGGGGGCCGAAGGCAAAACCATGACGATTATTCCCGGCAAGACGCCATGCCTCCGCTGTCTGTTTGCCGAAGCTCCCGCTCCTGGCACGACAGCGACATGTGATTCGGCAGGGATACTGGCACCGATCATTAATGTGATTGCGTCTTTGCAAGCGAACGAAGCGATCAAGATACTCAGCGGCAACGAGCAAGCGATTAACCCCGTCTTGACCGTGTTTGAGTTATGGGAAAACCGCATTTTGCAGATCAAGCTGGACTCGCTTGGCGATCGGTCAACCTGTCCCGCGTGTAGTGGTCGTGAGTTTCCCTGGTTGACCGGCGATCGTGGCAGTCATTCGGCTGTCTTGTGCGGCCGGAATGCTGTCCAGCTAAGTTTTCCGGATCGCTCGTCGCTGCGGTTAGATGAGTTAGCAAAAAAGTTGCAGGATGTTGGTGACGTTTCCCACAATCCCTTTCTCTTGCGTTTGGTGGTCGGTGAGTTTCGCTTGACGGTGTTTCCCGATGGCCGAGCCATCATTGGCGGGACAGAAGACATCGCCGAAGCGCGGACACTGTACGCTCGCTATATCGGGAATTGATGAGGATCGCACGATGTTGCGCTGGCTTGCGGACAAGTTGATCATGATGCCGACTCGGCATCCGATTGACACCGGTGCCCGAGTGCAGCAGGCGTTCGATTCTGATGTGGGGCGCTTTGAAATTTGGCGCCAACGCACGCATGCCGAAAAACCGGCAGCGGTGTTTGTCTTGAAATTCCCCGGAATGGGTGGACGCGCTGAGCGTGCGACCGATCATCCAGCAGATGGTTGGAGCGACGTGGCTACCGAGGTGTGGGCGGTCAATCCTCCAGGATATGGAGGGAGTCCAGGTCGAGCCAGTTTGCGCAATATCGACGCTGTTGCGCGCACCGCTTTCCAGGAAATCACGCGAGTTGCGGCGGGACGTCCCGTGGTTGTCTGCGGTAACAGTCTGGGCGCTTTGTCCGCTCTGTACTTGGCCGCACGAGAGAAATTTGCAGGTGTGATCTTGCGCAATCCGCCACCCTTGCGGCAGTTGATCAGAGTCCGTTTTGGTTGGTATTCGTTGGGGACGTGCAATTGGATTGCGCAGCAAGTTCCCGAGTTACTTTGTCCGATCGAAAATGCGCGTCGATCCCGGACGCCTGCCGTCTTCATCTCGTCGCGACGGGACCGTGTGGTCCCATCGCAATTGCAGGATCAAATCTACGAAGCCTATGGGGGAGAAAGTCGGATTGTGCGTCTCGTGAATGCGGATCACGGGGATTTGATGACTCCGCAGGAGGCGGTCGAGTACCAGCAATATCTCGATTGGCTGCGGCAATCGTTGCAGCCCAACTCTGTTGACACCACCTCGTCTTAATCCAGGTGTTGGCTATCTCATGCCTCGCGGTCATGGCTCACGGCGACACCGAGTAATGAACGAATCAAGAGAAGATGAAAGTTTGCTGGGATTGCCATCGTTACCGTTTCAGGGGCTGATTTTCAGGCTTTTTTCCAGCGAACTCTGAGCGGAGTCATCGGCGTTCGTTTGTGTGGATGGGTTGATTTCACGCGACCGACGGCACACACTGTTTGCAAACACGTCTGACAATTCTCTGTCTACAACACGAAAGTGTCCAAAATGCGTTCTGCGTTGATGTTGGCTGCGCTTTTTCTAATCGGTTGTGAGGCGAGCAATGTTGCTTCGTCGACATCCGATTCCAAACCGAACACGTCGGTTTCGAAAGACGGTAACCGCAGCGGGTCGCCGACAACCGAGCTGAAGCCGAAAGTCAATAATCGCCCCGAGGTTGCGGCAGACGCATTTGACAGCGTAGCGGATGCGATTAGCGCGTTGACGTTAGCGACGGATGCTCAGTTTGACGACGAACGATACCAGGCAACCGAGTGGCTTGTGATGCAAAAGGATGTTGCCGTGCCGCCGTTGTCAGAGGCTGTGTCGGAAAACAGTTCAAGTTCCCGTACGCAAATTGTGATTGCCCGCATTCTTGGACGGATCGGAACGCCCGCCGCAGCTGGTGAATTGGTAAAGATGACGACAGCCGAAAACAGTATGGGAGCGATCAATGCCATTCAGCAACTGGGAGCGATGAAACCCGCTGGCGCGGAGGCCATCGATCAGCTGGTGAGCTTGTTGGACCATCAAGAAGAACGACGTCGGCTGGAGGCAGTCAATGCGTTGGGCAACATTGGACAACCTGCCGCTGCTGCCAGCAAACGATTAGTGGCCATCCAAAACAGTCAAGACAGTGATTCGCTGAGACAGGCGGCCCGCCGAGCGCTTGAAAAGGTGGATCCTCGCAAGACGCTGGCCGACTGATGATCAGCGCTGGGTGTTACCAGCAGAAAGTCCACACTTCGACACAGGCCCATTTGCACCAGCGGGTAGCGCTGGACCACGCAACCCATGATCGTTGGCACCAGGTCAAATCAGAACGTGGGTGAGGGATGGCGACTGCGACGGGGGGCTGGTATAGCTGCGCCGTGAGAGTTACGAGAGAGTGCGGACTGAGGCTGGCAGAGTTCACGAATTCTTTGCGTTGACAACGATGCAGTGCGGTTGCCACCAGTTCCGCACAATGGATTCCCGTTGTGGGTTTCTTCCACACAAAACTTTTTACGGAATAGCGGCGGTCGATTTGCTGGTCAAGGTATCCCTTGATCAGCTTGCGTTCCCGACCGGTGAATGCCTGTTTGGGACGCTTAGCGTAGAGTTGCATGTCCACTTTGCGGCGGCGATTCGACTCGGCTAATTCTTTTTGATAGGCGCCCAAGGAAATGCGTCGCACGACAGCTGGTGTGGCTTCATAGACGTAAGGGATTCCATCAATATTGAGGACGATCGCCACGTGGCTGACGTCCGATTGGGTCACGGTTTCCACGACGCGATTGCTGTTCGTGAGATACAGCAGGGTGCCATCCTCAAGGTCTGCCGCGTTGAGAGAGAGGGTCGCGAGGAGCAGTATGGAATGCATGACATTTCACCTTTGCGCAACGGATGCAGCATCGCGTTCAATCATTGGCCGGTTAGCCAAACTTGCGAAGCCTTGGTTTGTTCACAACGCGTTTAGTCATTGTCTACGGGGTACTTGCAAAGCACAAGCAATATTGCTCGAGGAGGACAATTGGGTGTGCATATGAGATTTTACAGCAAATGTCTCGCTTTCACGTCCAGGTAACGATTGACCAAGGGCGCGGTCATTTCTTCGGGAAATACATCCAACGACAAGACGCCACGATGCTCGAGATCGGTGAGAACTTGATGACGCCAGGTGAGGATATCAGCAGCGGCCGCGGCACGGTACAGATGACTACCTTGCAGGAAAGGGTTCTCTGCGGCTTCGAAGATGCTTCGGTCGCGCAATAGAACTCCCAACGGCAAGTGTTGTCCGACAAGGTTGCTGAGGTACTGATGAATTTGGTGGGAGTTGACCTCGTCAATGACGTTGGAGATCAAGACGACCAACGATCGCTTCTTGCAGTTCCTGCCTAAATATCGAAATGCCTCATCGTATCGAGACTCGACAAGTTGAGGAAAACGATCAAACGAAGCATGCAGTAATTGGTTGATATGTTTCATACCACCCTTAGGTGGAACATATGTGTGAATTTCATCTGAGAAGCAGATCAGTCCGACATTGTCGCCCTGGCGCAACGCAACAAAACTCAACATGAGCATGGCGTTGAGTGAATGATCTAACAGGCTGAGCCCGGCTGCTTCGTTTGTCATCATGCGTCCGCAATCGAGCATGAAGATGATGCGTTGACTTTGGTTGGTCTGAAAATCCTTGACGGTCAGCTTGTTACGCCGTGCCGTGGTGCGCCATTCAATGTGTTTGTAATTGTCGTCATCGGTGTAGTCGCGTAGTCGCTCAAATTCATTGTCTTGACCGACCCGCCGAGTGCGGCGCACTCCGAGCAGACTGAGGCGATTGGTGCGCGCAAGAACGGCGTACTTTGCAGTTTGCTTCATGTCCGGGTAGACGTTGACGGTGGATGGCACGGGTAACGAAATGTAACGCGTCCATAACGAAAAGCTGCTGTTGATACGAAGATGAACGAATTGCAATTCAAATACGCCACGTTGTTGTGCGCGAAAGCTGTATTCCACCGTGGTGCGACTTAGCTCACGCAAGCTGACCGAGAAGCTGCTTGGATTGCCATGGAACTCTTGGGGCAGATCATCAACCACCTGGACCTGATAGCTGCGATTCGCCTGGTTCGACACAATGATGGAAACCTGATGTGGCGAGTTCAGTGATGCGACGCCGAGCAATTTGCGTTCGGCACCGAAGGCCTGTGGGGAGGGCAGGGTGGCGCCGTCGATGCCGGCGAGCCCTAATAGCACGACATCAATGACCAACACGAGCACCACGAGATCTGGATTGATGATCACGGTGAAAGCCAAGCCAGCAGGTATCAACAGCAGAAATACGAGGTACAAACTGGGATAGCAACGGCGGCGAGCCATGAGCAACAGAGGCACTGTGAACAGCAGCATCAGAAGCCAGGGCAACGATTGGAGCGCGGTCACTCCTTCGCCGAACAGCCATTCAAGATTTGCGTTGAGTTGATTGTTCATAAGCTGCGGCCGCTCAGATGCGCGGTACTTCTACGGATCGAATCAGTTCGGTAAGCAGTTGGTCCGTGTTGTGTCCTTCCACCTCTGCTTCGGCAGTGAGTGCGACGCGATGACGCAAGGTTGGTAATGCGAGTTGGACCACATCATCCGGCACCGCGTAATCACGACCGCTGAAGGCAGCCAAAGTGCGGGCAGATTGCATCATGGCAATCCCCGCGCGAGGCGAAGCGCCCATGTAGAACTGAGGCCATTTTCTGGTGAGCCGAACCAGCTGATTGATATAGTCGATCAGTTTGTCATCGACGCGCACATTCCCGTTTTCACGAGTGACCTGGAGGATTTCTTCAGGCGAGGTGACTGTTTGGACTTCTTCTTCCAACCGCTGGTTGATGTCAATTTGTTGGCTGTGCAATCGTAAAATGTCCGCTTCTTCCTCGGTGTCCGGATAATCCGCGATCAGTTTGAACATGAAGCGGTCGAGTTGTGCTTCGGGCAAATTGTAAGTGCCTTCGGACTCGATCGGGTTTTGCGTAGCCAGTACCAGGAATGGTTTGTCAATGTGATGACTCGTGCCGTCGATGGTGACACGATACTCTTGCATGATTTCCAGTAGTGCTGCATGGGATTTTGCGGGTGCCCGATTGATTTCGTCTGCCAGCAACAGTTGCGTAAACACCGGGCCGGGGCGAAAACGGAATTCCTGTGTTTTCATATCAAACAGCGGTGCGCCCGTAATATCGGAAGGCATGAGATCAGCGGTGAATTGGATCCGTCCGAAAGAGCAACCGAGCACTCGACCCAAGGTGCGGACAAACAGGGTTTTCCCCAACCCGGGAACACTCTCGATTAACACGTGGCCACTGGAGAACAGCGCGACCAACGCGCCAAGCACAAGTTCGTCCTGTCCTACATACAACTTGCTGATCTCGTCCGTGATGCGGTCAAAGAGGCGCCGCGTTGGGGTGTCTCGTGCGCCAGGTGCTTCTGCCGTCGTGTCCTGGGGAGCGGTTGGCGACGTGGGCGTTTCGAAAGCCACGGGAGTTGCCGGGGCACTTGGGGGGGGAACGGGTGGTCCGATGGCTGGCGGGACTTGACTGATAGGTGGCGCCGGCGCTGATGGAACGTCTTGCAGCGCACCGCATCGAGGGCAGGACGCTTGCCGTCCGGCAAGGCTGACGTCGACCTTCAAGTTGCTGTTGCAGGACCGACAGGTAAACTGAATTTGAGATGGAGTATTGTCAGCAGCAGGATGGTCGTCAGGAGTCATACTCATGATTCGCTCAAGTGGATGAATAGGTGTTCACGCTGAGGGGAAAATTAGCCATTTCCCGCCTGATGATGACGGGTGGTTTCACGATAAAAGGTTTGAATACTGTTCGACGCACCGGACTCGAGTTGTTTGAGCGCCTTGCCGATCGGGTTCAGGATCATTTGCTGTTGGTCACCCGTCGCATCAGTCGACATGAGTTGGATGATCATGTACGGGCTGGCCTGCGCGAAAAGTGGGTCTTCGGAACAAGCGTGCCAAGTGCCCCCCTCGTGACGGACCAGCAATTCACCAGTGTACACTCCAAGACAGAAAGCGAGTGTTTCCGCGGCGCTGTCGCCTGCTTTGCCCTGCGCGTGCAAGGAGTTGAGCAATTGGTCGACTAGGGAAATGCTCGTGGGGTTATAGTCGAGTGATATGTGGTGGTCCTTGGAGCTGACGTCCACAGCATGGTGAGCCAGCTTGGCGGCATTCACGGGTGTCGCCTTGAACGGAAGATTAAAAGTGGGCGTACCCGCCGGAGTCGTAGGGGCATTTCCTCGTGTTTCTGAGGTGGCGTCGCGTTGAGATAACTGTAAGTAGTGTGCGACACGCTCTCGAGCAAACTCCTCGTCGCGTGTTTGCTCGAGCATGTTGCCCAAGGCGATTACGTGTTGGTAGAAATCCGAATCCGATGTGCGAGGTTCGCTTTTGGGGCGACCAAAAATGGGCCACAAAAGAAAACAAGTGACGATGCCAAGTGCAACGAAGTGCAGCGAGATGGCATTCATCGGCCAGACCGTGAAAACTTCCAGACCAGATGGGTTCTGTGAATCCAATATTTCGGTGATCACGGCGCCTTTCGGGCCGGTTTCCAGGAAAACGACCTGCTTTCGTGGCTGACCGCATTCGTTGATGAGTTTGCCCGCCAGTTTGCGATGTTCTTGGTTCACCAGTGGAAGGTTCAGCAGGAACGAACCGTTGGTCACCACAATGATCTTACTCCCCCGCCAGCGAAAATCTCGCACGACAGAAACGATGGGTGTGTCACCTGACGCCAGGAGCACCTCGTTGTTGTGTCGTGTGGGAAGCGTTTCGTCACTGGCAGTCGACCGCAGGGCTTTTTGTTTTTTTTGGACGTCGGATTCGGTCGGGGTAAGCAACTCGCCTTGTAGGAAAATATTTGTCTGTTGCGGGTCGATCCCATCGAGCCAGCCAGCATCAGACTGTAGTTTGTTGGCAGTTCGTGGAAGGTCCCCTCGCTTGGCGGTGAACCAGCCTGCAAATTCTGACGACGGCATTTCAGCGCGCTCGGTATTGTGGGATGTGATCGCTTTCGCCTCGCGTCGGACGTATTCCCGATATTGATCAGGTGCGACACGACCTTGCATCTTCTGCCAGTATTCGGGGGCCGCATTGAAGTCACGACCGACATAGACGAGGGTCCGTTTGGGTGCTCCCGCTAACCATTTTTCGAGAAACTCACGTTCTTCTTGTTTGGGAGGCAGGAAGCAGTCGGGGAACCAGACAATGGTGTCAGCGGTATCGAGTTTGGATGAGAGGCGATTCCAGGTGAAAACACGATGTCCGGCGGTTTCAAACATGCTTGCCAACGCAGTCGTCCCGTTGACGCTCGTCTGCCCTGTGCCCGTACGACGGCCGTATGTTGTTTCAATGTTCGCTGATTCGAAGAAGTAAAGGAAAAAAATCAGCGCTGCCAGCAGGGCAAATGGAATGCCTATGACCAGAGCTAATGTGGGAACTCTCATGCATTTGCCTCCTGCACACGACTGTGGAAGGCGTCGAGTTCCATCCAGCACGCTTCAAAACGATTTCGATCCAGCGGGTGGTCTCCAAAGAAAACATCTTCGAACGCGACCATGGTGCGTTCCACCGCCTGTCTCACGACGGGAACTTTGCGCCGAATTTCTCGTAAATATTGCCGATTCGTTTTTCCTTTTGTCAGGCGAATCAACTGGTGTCGGTCCAGGAACAACAACTGATGGCTGAACAGGTAAACAATCGCCAAGCGGTAATTGCCTTGTTCATAGAGTCGCCGGGCTTCGGTCAAAAGATCCCCATGGGGTGCGCGGAGTTCGAAGGGTAGGTTTTCGATGCGAGCTGCATCTCCCACGGAAGGATCGGCATCGCTCCGTTTGGCGCGGCTGGGGCTGGGGCCGAGATCGGATTGGAGAAACGCGCGGACCACAAAGAACAGCAAGGTAATGATGGCGACGACCAGCAGTCCGATGGCCAAGTATCGGAAAGCCGTCGGTATCCATGCAGGGATGTTGGGGCTGCTCATTTTGGGCATGGTCCAGTTGTTTTCCCAATTGGACGAGCGATTGCGGGCATCCACTTCGCGATGTGGTGTGGTCGTGATCGGTCGCAAGCTGTCTTCTTGGGAGTCGTACCATGGGAATCTGGCACGTTTCCGTAAAGCGTCCCGCCCGGCTTGGATCGCCTCCTCGTCGGTCAAGCGAAGTGTATTCGCATATCCGGGTCGCGAGTCGCATGCGCAGATCAACACGAGCGCAAGGAGAAACAGCGCTGGCACCAGTGGTGTGCCGGTTGTGGTTGCTGAGATGTGAACGGTTCTAGTAACCATCATGCGAGTTTACCTGCTAAGCGGGAAGCTTCTGCGCGCAGTCGTAATTCGACTTCCCATCCCTCTTGTCGTATACGCAAATCCAAATAGGTCAAGAATCGTACGACGGTCATGAATCCGAGTACCGTCCAGAACGCCAGTGGAAACCCGAGTTTCATCATCCAGGCACCTGGGACCCATTGGTTGAAGAGAACTCCAAAGATGAAAATGAAGGTGCCCCAGACAGAGAAAAACAGCATGAAGGTGGCGATCCCGCAAGCGAAGGATCTCAAACAGATATCACCGGAACTAGGTCCATGGAGCATCTGCATGCGCCGCCTGATGGTCATACTTGGAGTATTCCGTTTGCCGAAAAGTGGGTTGCGTTCCAGAAGAATAATCTCGATCAGATACGGGCGAAACGATCGCAACAACATGATGGAGCTGGCAATCAATAGCAACAGAAAATCAGAAGTGCCGAATGCCCCTTCACGGGGAATGAAGGCCACGAGGATCCAAGCCACAGCGGTGCCGCGGAGAAGTCCCTGGCAAACCAGCAACTGAGGTAGCATCGAGCCACACTCGTTGGCCAACTCCTTGATGGTGGGCTGTTGGAGAAAGACGACTTTGCCTAAATAAGCCGACATCAGGGCTGTAACAAGCGGCGCTTCGACAATGATCAAGGCCAGCATATCGGTGACGTACCGTGTAATTTTCGCCAAGTCATCCGACGTTAATTCCTCGCCGTAGGGAATATCAGCCATCCACCCAATTAACAGGTAATTCAAGATGAGCATGGGGGTGACACAAATCGCAAAGATCAATAGCAACGGCACAAGAAATGCGCGCGTGACTTGCAGAGAGAGGTCCAGCAAATCGAGGATACCTCGCTCTCGAACGACGATACGTGTTCTATCAAGCTGCATAGGTGCGTTAACGGAGGGAGTCGTTGTGCTGTGGGAATCCAAGTACGAGGAAGTAGAACATTAGGGATCCGGATGACAGGATGGCGATGAGTCCTTTCAGCCAGTAGGGAAGATTGGTCGGTGAGATAAATCCTTCGATCAGGGCCGCGAAGAAAAACATTGCCATGGCGGCTCCCATGATCGGCATGGTTTCCCGGGCGGTCTTCTTTAAGCTCGCAAAACGGGTGAGTCCCTTCGTATGCAGCCAGCCGAGTCCCAGGCGGATGCCGGCACCAGCAGAGAGCACAATGGCGGTGAGTTCGAAGGGGCCATGCGCCGTGACAAATTCGCAGAAGTGCAGACCTGCTTCACCTGTTTCTGGTCGTGCCATATGTCCGAAGCTCGCTCCCAGGACGGACGCATTGTAGAGCGTCGTGAAGAGACCTGGAATGAACAGCAGGCCTGTGACAAAGCAGCGCAACCCAATACTGGTGTTATGCTGAATGTAGAAGCCGGCCATGATGAAGTTCATCTGAGATCCGATGTCACCTCGATCGGACCCTCCCAGTGGTGCTTCAAAGTTACTTTCCATCTGCTGAAGTCCGCTTTCACCGACGATTTGCACCGCGAAATCAGAGCGCGAATAACCAAGGAATGCGGATAGCAAGAAGGCGCCCCAAAACAGGCAGAACATCAGCTGGACGCAGCGATCGTGAAAGATCTTGGGTGGCACTTCAAATAGCAAAACGTGGACCCAGCCGACAAAGTCGAATCGTCTGCTCTTGTACAGCTGGTTATGAGATCGGCCAACGAGGCGGTGCAAGTATTGCACCGTGTTCGGGGGCAACTGGTATGCATCGGCCAAGGCCAAGTCGGCGCAGGCGGCGCGGTAGAGCACGGTAAAGCGACGCACCTCTTCGCTCGTCTCCGCTTTGCGGCGGCGGTAGTGAAAGTAAACAATGATGGGCAAAACCAATGGCCATAAACAGATGGGTACTAAGGTAACGACTAGCAGGACTACCCAAATCCTCATGCCCGGATCGCGTTTGGCAGATAATTGCTCGAGCTCGACCCAGTTCCGGCGTCTCTTTTCAAGAAGTTCAGCGACTTTCATGGCGAATCACTTGAATGCAAAGATGAAGCGGATCGATCGGGCTGCGAATGATTCTTTACTGCGAAGCCAGGAGTAAAGGGAGAGACACCGAGTTCCGGTGCTGTCGGTTGATTGGCTGGGTATTGCATGAACGGTGATTTGCCGATGGATTCCTCCAAGTTGCGATCGTCATCGCGCTGGTCGGCAACAAAAGTTCGATAGTAAAGCGAGCACAGAAGCAAGTCATGGCTTGTGTCCGACGGTAGTTCAAATTGCTCTAGCAGTGGGATCGCGATCCATTTGGCGACCTCGCGACGACGGGCAACAGAAAAGAACCGTCGCCGGTCCACATAGTGTGACAATGCTTTGGCAAGAGAACGACCGACTTGAAAGTCCAGCGGCAGGTAGGCGGCAAGTTGGATCGTACGAGGGTCTTCCAATTCGGCCACACCGGTTAGCCAGTATTTTTCTTCGATGATCACAATCGTGCTGCAAACCATGTCACCCAGGCGTTGATACCGACGGTTGCAGGACATGGCAACCAAGCCGAGCATAAACGTGGGGATGGCATAGGCGGGAATCGGGGCCCCAAAAACCTGCAGCGATAACAATGGCATCAGTTCCACTGACCGTAACACATTCCGCATTACCGCCTGCAGACCATTGATGGGCTCGCCGTTGGTGGTCAGTACGCGAATTCCCAAAAGCCATTTACCTGGGGTTTGCCCATTCATGTACGTTTCACAGAGCCCACCGTAAAACCAATCAAGAATAAAATAGAGGACGGTGCTGGCCGCTAAACCAATTCCGCCAAAGAGAAAAAAGCTGCTGAACAGAGTGAGAATTGCAGAGAATGACCAGACGAGCCATAGCTTGATGATCACATCAATCAGGAACGCGGGTAAGCGCCGAAAAGGACCTGCGGTCTGATACTGAAATGCGATGTTCTCGGGCGTCACCACGTTAATCGTGGAATCGATTTGTCCAGATACTTTGGCCATGTAGCAGCCTTTGGATGCCCGGCAGTGGAGGTCTCCTCGAGAAGGCACGCTTCCCAGACCACCGCAAAGATAGTAATTCGCCGCTGATTACCAATTATTTGTCAAACCCGCACCCCCCGCAAGTCGCCCGTCGAGGTTTGCTGACTTCGATGGACTACCGCGAGTCGCTAGAATGGTGAAATGCCGCGTTCCTCCTCAAAAACGACCGAACCGCTGACAACTCCTGTGCAGTTCTTGAAGGGAGTTGGGCCAGAACGCGCCGAACTGGTCGCGAAGATCGGCTTGAAAACCGTTCGCGATGTCCTGTTCTACTTTCCAAGAAGCTACGAGGATCTGAGTCACGTCACCCCCATCGCTGACTTAGAGGAAGGCGTTGTGGTGAGTCTCGAGGGAGTCGTGGACGAAGTCGATCTGCGCAGCCGTGGGATCGGGAAATCCGTTCTGGGGGTCCTGATTTGTTCTGACGAGATGTATTTGAGGGCGACGTGGTTCAATCAACCCTATCTCAGAGAGAAATTTCAGGCGGGTCAGCGGGTCCTGCTTTCTGGAAAAGCGAAACGTCGTGGGTTGCGGTGGGAGATGACCCATCCCAAAGTCCAGTGGTTGGACGATGATGAAAGTTCACCCTCCGGCCGCGTCTTGCCTGTCTATGGACTGACTGAGGGAGTGACTCAAGGTCGCATGCGGCGATTGGTGCAACTCGCGGTCGAGGAGTTTTCACAGGCGGTCGAAGAGCCGCTTGATCCCAGCTTCAGAGAGCAGCGAAATCTGTTGCCGATTCACGAGGCTTTGCAGATCATTCACTCGCCTCCCGACCTGGACGCATTGGCGCGTGCGCGGCGACGGTTCATCTATCAGGAGTTGCTCGTGCTGCAGTTAGCGGTTGCTTTGCGCCGCAGGCAGACGCGTGTCCTGAGAAGTTCCCCGCAACTGCCAGGATCGGCCGAGGTTCACCGACGCATCCGTCGTTTGTTTCAGTTCGAATTGACGGCCGATCAGGACCACGTGATTCATGAGATCGCGCAAGACATGGCGGGCAGTGTCCCCATGAATCGACTTTTGCAAGGTGACGTGGGTTCTGGCAAGACCGTCGTTGCGGAGTATGCGATGTTAATCGCGGTCGCGAATGGTCATCAGGCTGTGATGATGGCGCCCACCGATGTGCTTGCGCGGCAACATGCCAGAACGTTGGCTCGCGATTTGGCTCACAGCAAAGTACGGATTGGTTTGTTGACCGGGTCGATCAGCGCAAAGGAGCGTCGAGAGACATTGGCATCGATTGCAAAAGGCGAAGTCGACCTGGTGGTCGGCACGCATGCGGTGATTAATGAACAGCTTGCGTTTGACCGATTGGGACTCGTAGTCATTGACGAGCAACACAAATTTGGTGTGAGGCAACGTGCCGCCTTGAAGGATGTTGCACTCGCCCCACACTCGCTGGTGATGACGGCAACTCCGATCCCCAGAACAGTTTCCATGACCCTGTTTGGGGACTTGGATGTTTCCACGATTCGGGTCTCGCCGTCCGGGCGTCAGCCAGTCAATACCTATGTCAGTGCAGACGAGCGTCGAGCACAGTGGTGGGAGTTCTTTCGAAAAAAACTGCGCGAGGGGAGGCAAGGATATGTTGTGGCACCGTTGGTGGATGAGGTGCAGGACAGTGAAGTGGGGAGTGTGGAGCAATTGTTCGAGACGTTGAGTAATGGCGAACTGGAAGCGTTTCGACTGGATCTTCTGCACGGGCGCATGACCAGCGTCGAGAAGGAAGCGGCCATGCAATCCTTTGCAAATGGTGAGACTCAGGTCTTGGTCGCAACGACCGTGGTTGAGGTCGGCATTGACGTTCCCAACGCCACGCTGATGACGATTGAAAGCGGCGAGCGATTTGGGTTGGCTGCCTTGCACCAGTTACGAGGGCGAATTAGCCGAGGGAGTCATCCGGGGTTCTTGTGCGTCTTTGCCGACCCGCAGTCCGCGGAGTCGAAAACGCGATTGGAGGCGTTTTCCAAGACAACAGACGGGTTCGAACTAGCGGAAGTTGATTTTCAGATGCGCGGACCAGGGGAGTTGTTCGGCACCAGGCAGCATGGCTTGCCAGCGTTGCTCATTGCCGATTTGCAACGCGACAGCGATGTGCTGGAAGAGGCGCGACGGGATGCTCAAGACATGTTGGCGGATCATGTGGACGCTGCGGATTCGGCGCTCCTATTGCTGTTACGCAAGGCGACTGCCTTGTATGGACAGGCTTTGGATCTGGCCGACGTTGGCTAAACCGAATCAGGCCAAGAACTGGTGGATTTGGTCGTGGCTTAGCTGGTGCATGACAAGTGGTTGTGACCTGTCGTCTTGCGACTGCTGCCATGTTGCGACCCAACGCGTTTCGGTTGTCAGGACATCCACGTAACGGCTGCAACCGGTGCCGTAGGGGCTGACGAACATCGGTTCGGTCGTGGACAGACGGTAGATATGATTCAGATCGTCGTCGACCGTGTAGGCCAGGCCTCCAAGTTCTTCGCAGGAGTATCCACGCGGTCTGCGGACAGCCGCAGCATGTTCGTCCAGGTTCCTCAGGCATTCACCGCCATCGTAGAAAATCAGTGAAATGCGTTGGTCGACAAACGCGCCCACGGCGGGTACCGGAATGATGGCCGTGCCGCGGGTCATGGCAACATCCCAGGTTGTTCCACGTGGGAAAAAACTGAAGTGCGACGCTGATAGATTGGTGGGCTGATCATGCTGCAGCGCGTAGGCCGTGTTCGAACTGCTCCAAGAAAAAGGGTGTGTACAATAAAGCACGTAAGGAGTGCCATGGTGCGGTTCGAACAGGAACGGATCCTTGACGTGAATGAATTGTGGATCGTCCGTTTGCAGCACGGTGGTCGCGGTTGCTTCACGGAGTGACGCGAGGTCTGAGGCTGACAGGGCCTCAATGGTCCACACACCAGTCCCGGGTTTGAGGAAGGTTTCCAGGCCGTTGGGGTAGCCAATATTGGTTTTTTCCGTAGAGACGAATAGCTCGATGCCAGAGGCATTCCAACGCAACGCACTGCCTTCAATCGAGAGCACTTCGCGTGTCCCCACGTTGAGATCTGCTTTGGTGAAGGCAAGTTGTTTTTCCCATGTCTGGCCCTGATCGTGCGAGGCGAAGATGGCGAGTTCAAAGCCCCGTTCTCCCGCGCTGAGTCCCGTGCGGGAATCGCCATGATTGCGATACCTGCCAACGAGATACCAGGTCCCGTCTGCCGCCTGCACCATGTTGCCTCCCCCAAACCAGCAACCCGCCTCACGTCGTTGAGGCTCGACGATCACACGAGCTGCCTGTTGGTCAATCAAGGCTTGACCCAGGGCGATCAGTTTTGCTTCCAGAGATGGGTTCAGGCGTTTCGACATGGGGCCAGGCAGCTTGGGGTGACTTGGTTTACATCCGCTCGACGACGTCGATGCCGAGCAGGTCGAGCCCCAGTCGAATCGCTCTCCCTGTGAGCAGGCAGAGGACAAGGCGACTGGCTTTCAAAGATTCGGATTCCGCCTGCAAGACCGGGCAATCATGGAAGAATTTGTTGAACACTTGAGCGAGTGCGAAGAGGTAGTCGGTCAGTTGATTAGGGCGATATTCAACGACCACATCACTAATCGCTTCCTCCAGTTTGAGGAGTTGTAAGGCTAAGCGTTGATCCAGTTGGCTTTCCAGCATGAGGGGAGCGGTGGGTGCGAAGTCGTCAATCTCGATTCCACCTTTGCGAAAGATGCTGCGAGTCCGTGCGTAAGAGTACTGCATGTATGCAGCCGTGTTGCCCTCGAGTTGTACCATCTGCTCCGCGACGAACTTGTAGTCGCTGGTGCGATTGTGAGACAGGTCAGAATACTTAATGGCCCCATGTCCGACGACGTTCGCGACCGTGCGTCGTTCTTCTTCGGAGAGTTCGGCACCTTTGGGTTTGGAATCGTCGTTGTTGGCCACCACGTCATACGCTTTGGCGACCGCTTCATCGAGCAAGCTTTCGAGTCCAGCTGCGTCGCCGGCGCGCGTCTTAAACGGTTTGCCGTCGGGGCCCAGCACCGTACCGAAGCTGATGTGTCGCATGTCCACGTGGTCGTGGCCTAGAAGTTTCGCAACCGCAAAGAGTTTCTCGAAATGCTCACTCTGGCGATGGTCGACAACGTAGAGAATTACATCCGGATTCCAATGCTCCATGCGGTAATCGATGGTGGCCAGGTCGGTAGTCGCATAGAGGTAGGCGCCGTCCTTTTTCTGCACAATCATCGGTGCGTCATAGCCCTCAAGAAAAACGCACACAGCGCCGTCGCTGACCTGCGATAGTTCCTTGGACTTTAAGTTAGAAATCACATCGGCCAGTTGGCCGTGATAGAAGCTTTCGCCGTGCTCATAATCGAATTTGACATCCAGGCGTTGGAAAACACGTTGCATCTCGTCGCGACAGGCTGGCAAGAACTCGTCCCACAGTTTGCGATTGTCTTCAGTACCGGCGTGTAGGTTAGCGGTTTCTTCCAGTACGGCAGTTGCGATATGGGGGTGTGCTTCAGCAGCCTGGTGCAGTTTCGGATTCGATTCGACGCTGGCAATCTTGTCCTTCATGCTGGCGACCTCTTGCGTGGTCGCGGTGACCTGAGACTGGAGTTTTTTTAACTCCTTTTTCAGTTTCTTTTGCTGCGCTTTGTCAGCGGGCGTGGGGGCGGATTGTTTTTCAGACAACCACTGCTGCTGCTGTTGGAGTTGCTGTTCTGCCTCCGGCAGTCGCGCTTTGTTCGCGTGATAATCAGCAAGTTGATTGACAAGCCGGTAGAGTCTGCTGAGTTCTGGTACGGGAGATTGCTGGTAGGCAGCTTGGTCACAAAAGTGCTTGTAACCGTAAATGATCATGCCAAACTGCGTGCCCCAGTCGCCGATATGATTGTCGCTAATGACACGATGGCCAAGAAAACGAAGGGTTCTGCATAGTGCGTCGCCAATCACAGTGGAGCGGATGTGGCCGACATGCATCGGCTTGGCTACGTTCGGTGATGAGTAGTCGATCACATACGTTTTTGGATCGGAGACAGCGGCCACTCCCAGGCGTTCGTCTGCAGCAGCCGATGTCAGTTGGCTGGTGATCCACTCACGTTTTAGTCGAATGTTGATGAAGCCAGGTCCGGCGACTTCCAGTGGCTCACAGAAGTCGTCTAGTTGCACTTGAGCAGCAATTTCGTTGGCGATGTCGCGTGGAGGTTTGTTGAGCTGCGCTTTGAGCGGCATTGCACAGTTGGCCTGGTAGTCACCGAAGTCCGGATTTTGTGCTGGTTTGATCATTTCCAGCAACGGAGTGACGTCGTCGACAAGCTGACCGAGGACCGGTGCGAAACGTGAGCGTATTTCTTGGAGAGGATTCATCGATTTGGATTGTCGCGTATCAGGAACAAGCCGAGCGTCAGCACATGTGTCCGTTGGTTGTACGCCCAGACAGTGAAGGGCAGGGTTTTGATGATGCTCGGCGGGGCCGGTTTGGTCTAGTTGTAATGTCCGATGCTCATCGGACCCACCCCCCTTGGCATGATTCGGTATCCCGTAAGCGGCAGTGAGCAACGCATGGTTTTGAATCAGAAAGCGGGGGCAGCTGCAGGTACCCGTATTTCACGGATTGCCCAGAAATCGCGGCGGATTGGCAAACTCGCTGTCCTGGAAGTTTCGTGCCAAGACGTTGGAGGGTCAGACAAGTCACCTGGCAAAGTGCCGAGTTGGCTGGTTAAAAGCGACTGCCACGGACAACGGCACCGTCGTTGATTTCATAGATCGACCACGTGTTGCCGTCTGGACCTTGAAATGGTTTGAACTCCAGTGTGCCTTGGACATAAAGCATTTTGTCGGAGTAGCTCGTGGTCTTTCCTTGTTTCATTTGGATTTGGATCAGGTGATCTGCTTGTCCGCCAGGACCGAATTTGCATTCCGTATTTCTCAGTAAGATGAACTTCTTGAGTCCTTCCACTTTGGAGACACCGCCAGCCATGTAGCCTGGAATCTGAATAACTTGTCCCACCAAGGACTTTGCTTCTTCGGTCATCATGAAGGGGCGAAACGCGATGTCTTTCTGCATGCCGATGACGAGATTGTCGAAGGTTACTTTCGCCGGCTTGGAATTCTTGACGACGGGCTTATCTTGTTGCGGCTCCGACTGCTCCGTTGGCGATTTTGCCTGGCTGGTTGCGTCTTCATTTGGGGCGGCCGCCGCAACGTTCTCAGCGCCTTTGCCTGGTTCGTCCGATTCGGTTGCTGCTGTGTTATTGCCTGTAGGTCGAGGTGCTTGAGGATCCGTTGTGCTGGCTGCGACTTCGGTCGCATCTTCCGTGGAAGGCTTATTTTCTGATGCAGGGGTCGCTGCGGAGAAAGTCGTGTCTGAGTCACTATGATCCGGTGGCACGCAACCGATTTGGAAGGCCGCAATGACACCGCAAACGAGCACGCCGGCGAATGTCCGCAGATTCTGGTGAGACTTAATCATTTGTGATAGTCCGCTTCCAAGGTAAAGGTTCCGGCTTCCAACCCGCCGGCAGTTTTGCGCTGGTTCGTATTGATGCGAAACGTGCCTGCAACCCGTCTGAGGTGTCGATCGTATCGAACTCCCTGCTGTGTCGTCAACGTTACCTCCATCATGTCGGTCAGTTTGGGTTGCCCGCCAAAGCAGCAGGTGCCCATATCTGGGACCAGCACGAACTTCTTGATCTTGCCCATGCCTTGAACTCCAGGGTGCACATAACCTTTGACAAAAATCAGTTTACCGTTCAGTTCGCGCTGGACATCTTCTTTCTCTAACTGAAAGAAAGCGACACGACGGTAGCCTTCGGGAACTTCGACCATGTAGACGGCCGTGTGAATGGTAACCGCGCCAATGAACATCAACAGGCTTAGAACCACACCCAGGGCAGCGGGTGTACGTCCGATCAGTTCGGATGGATAACGTCTCAAATTGCCGATGGCAACGAGTCCGAAGATTAAGCCGGCCAAGCAGAGCACAGTGAGCGGCATGAAGATGGTTCCGAAAGCGGCGAGAATCCCCAAGACCAACGATAGTACTGCCGCTTTGCTTACCGCGCGGTAGGCGACAATATTGTCTTCTTCATCGGGCGGAGCTTCCGTTTCGGGCGCGGCAGATGCGTTGTAAGCCAAGCGAAAGCCGGCAATAAACAGGACACCGACGATGGCACCGAGCACTCCGCCGATCGCGCCGGAGACGATGAGGTTGTTTCCGCCCGCCTGGGTTTTAGAGATTACCAGGGTGACTCCCACAGCACCCGCCCAGGCACCCACAATTGCAGAAAAAAGAACTGATTTTACGGACATGGATATTCGCCTTCCTCAACCTGAAACAGATGAGTCTATTACGTTGGTTCAGGCTGAGAAGTTCATCAGGTGCGATGATCGTAGATCGGTCGTTTTCCCGTGGGATGCCTTACTTTTCAGCGGTCGCTTCTGATGCACCGGCGGTGTCTTCTTTTCCATCCGCTTCCTTGTCCTTCGAGGTGTTGAAGGGGAAGAAGGTGCGAGCGCGTTTGACGGCCTCTGGGTCTACTTTTTCCAGTTCCGCAATCCGAGTCTTCGCCTCTGGATGAGGGCAGGCACGCAAATAGTTGACCACTGGCACACGCACCCAGCTGGTCTTTTCATCCGCTTCTTTGAAGAGTGTCACCAGTCGGTCGACCTGGGACCAATCCTGCCAGGAGGCGAGGTCGGGAATCACCAGATCTGCCAGCTGTGGTCGTTCCAGCATATAGCGGAGACCGACCAGCAGTCGTTTCTTGGGGATGATGTCATTTTCATTGCCGTGAAAGCGGATTGCCATGATGGCGGCATAGGTGTCGGCATATTCTGCTTTGGCGTTCCGCAGGAACAGCTCTTCAATGAGTGGCATACCTTCGGCACCGCGCAGGGTCAGGTAGCAAGCGATCATGGCATCCAGCCCGGCCTTTTCGCGACGGTCTTGAGAACGCAGCATCTTTTCCAGCAGTGGCAGATCCGCATCAGATCCGCAGACACCTAGCAGTGTCAAATACAGTCTTCGGCGGCTGGCCGGAATATCACGATCTTTAATCCACTCAACCAACTGGTCATGTTTCATATAAGGCTTCAGCGCTTTCACCTCATCGTAAGGTGCTTTCGCAAACTCGTCATATGCATCCCGCGCGAGCATTTCATCTTTGTCTTCGAGGTAATCTTGGAAGAAACGTAGTTTGCCAGTTCCTTTTTGTGGCACCTTGAGCAGTTTGCTTACATAGCTTTCGGCACGTTTCGTCAGGATCAGCGGAGTCGACCACATGAGGTTTTGTGGATCGACCGCCATGACCAGGAAGGATCGATCTTTTTTGGCTTCGCCGAAGTAGAGCGTCTCGATGATATCGCCCGGT
>MDSW01135535.1_pt1 | contig 27487 bp, 6 predicted proteins | sample 811171 | NCBI WGS metagenome assembly MDSW01 (sample SAMN05326641, study PRJNA326480) | marine metagenome | isolation source: seawater | place: Atlantic Ocean: North West | collected 2012 | reverse complement strand
TCCCACTTTTTTATTTCCCCTTATTATAGAATGATCTCTTCATCTAATAAAAAATATAAATACAAAACCTTTTTTTATAATTTCAAAACTTTTCTCAAATCTCTGTAAGTTTTTTTATAATTATAAAATATAAATTATATTTAATATGATTGGTTTTATAATTTTAAGACATATTAGTAAACAGGAACATAATCTATTTTGGATAGAATGTTATGATAGTATTCGTAAATATTATCCTGAAAATCCAATAGTTATTATTGATGATAATAGTAATTATAATTATATTACACATAAAGAATTATATAATTGTACTATAATTAAAAGTGAATTTCCTAAAAGAGGTGAATTTTTACCTTATTATTATTTTTTAAAATTTAAGTTCTTTGAAACTGCTGTAATAATACACGATAGTGTTTTTATTAATAGTAAAATTGAATTTAATATTAATAAATTTATGTTTTTATGGGAATTTGAACACGATTGGGATCAAATTCCAGATGAAACTAAATTGATAAAATCATTTAATGACAATGAATTAACTAAATTTTATGAAAATAAATCTTTATGGAAAGGTTGTTTTGGTTGTATGTGTATTATAGAATATGATTATTTAAAATTTGTTAATGATAAATATAATTTAGATTTATTAATACCACATATTACATCTCGATATAATAGATGCTCTTTTGAACGTGTTATTGCTTGTCTGTTATTAAAAAATTTTAAAAATGATAAATTGTCTTTACTTGGAAATATTCAAAAATATTGTGAATGGGGTATTAATTTTAAAAATAAACATAATAATAAACATTTACCAATTATTAAAATATGGTCTGGAAGATAATGATTAAATTTAAAATAATCTATATTAAAAATAGATAAAATGGATAAAAAATCCAAAACTAAAGTTAATAAACCTGACAAAAAAACTAAAACTAATGTTATTAAAATGGATAAAAAAACTAAAGTTATTAAACCTGACAAAAAAACTAAAACTAAAGTTATTAAACCTGAAAAAAAATCCAAAACTAAAGTTATTAAAATGGATAAAAAAACTAAAACTAAAGTTATAATAGGTGGAGACAGTAGACGGTTAATAAAAGATAGTAAAAGCACTTTTCTAATATTTCATAGTGAAGAATATGCAGATGTTGCTGAATTATTTAAAAATAAATTAGAATTATCACATAATAGAAAACACAAAACAATTAAAGTAGATTTTGAAGATATAAATATTTATAAAATTATAATGAACGAATATAATGGAATACAAGATGAATATAAAAGAATTGTTATTATGTTTAAAAAAGATAGAGGTAATAATGAATCTGGTGCTAAAGAATATTTTCGTAAAGTTACAAATTTATTAACTGATATTGGCAACGAATTAAAAGATAAAAAAATTTTTGTTTTTTTCCCTTTTGAATGCAGACAGGATCAAGGTGACCTTGGAGAATCAAACGATTTCTACACAAAATTTGGTGCAGTAGCACTGGAATCAATAGATTCTATGAATTATTATTATAATAGGCTACATCTGATGAGACAAATGTTTATGGAGATAAATCTTCAGAAAAATCTTAAATCAATTTATTTCTTTAATTTGGATAGATTAGAAGTTGTTAAAAATAGAGAAGTCGATAATATTTTTCAAAATACAGGTCATATTAATTGTCAATTAAATGATAAAAGTGAAAAACGTTTTAATGGTGTATTTGATCTTATTATAAACAAAGAATTTAGACCACCAGAATATTCCCCCCATGATCCTGATTGTAGTAAAACATTTAAAATTGATATAACAAGTGAAAATAATTATCTTGGAGATCCTATTGAAGTTCAGGAAGCAAACAGGTGGGAAATGGGAATTAAATGTAAAAAAATACATGGTGATCCTATTGATAGTTTTGATAATTTTAGAGAGAAAGATAGATCTAAGTCATTTAATAGAAATACTCCACAAAATGATGGTTCCAGTCTACAAGAAAATAACGGTATAGGAAATCGGAGTTATCTAGAAGTAGTAAGGGGAATAAATAAAGGAATACAAGAAATTCCAGCAGAAGTGTCATCATCACAATATAAGTCGCCGGTGATCCCAGACTTGCAGATGACGCAAGCGCAACAACCAAATCAAATTATGCAAAAATATAATATGCAACCCTATGCGGTTAATATGCATCAGCAAGTATCGCAGTCTGGCTCAGCTGGGCCATCTGGGCAGCCTGGGCAACTGCAAATGTATCCTGATCCTCTGGTACATCAAGGAATAGGATGGGGACCAGAATACTCACAATTTAACTCACAACTTAACTCCGTACAATACAAGATGGAACAAAATCCAGAAAACTCACAACAACGAGAAAATCAAAAAGTTATAACATCAGCACCAGTACCAGCACCAAGAGCAACACCACCATTACCAATAGTACAAGGCGAAGCATACGCCATATCCCGGTCCAGTACACTTGTGTGCATAGACTGTGGTAGGACATTTCCATCTTCATATTTTGATAATGGACAGCTAATGAAATGTAACAATCAAGAACACGTCGGAACCAATCAAGGTATTCAATTTTACGTTGTCAACAGTGGTGGCGCTAAAAATAAACAAGAATACAAAAAATATAAAATAAAAGAAGTATTAGGTAAAAATAAACAAATATTTAAAGAAAAAGATAAAAAATCTAAAAAAGAATATATTAAACATAAAAAGGAATATATTTTAGTTAAAGACTATATTAAACTTATGAAAAAATAATAAGTTTATTCGCTATCACTATCATCCCTTTGCCAATCTCTAATTTTTCTTTTACCTAAATCTTTAGATATATATTCTCTATAAAAATATTTATACTGCTCAGGAATTTTATCATAAGTATCATATTTACTGACAACAATTTCACAAGCTTTTTTAATTAGATCTTTCATTATATTATATTAAGTTATATATATATTAATCATTTTTTTACAAAATAGTACATTTCTTTATTTTTATAAATTTTTTAAAACACTTTTCAAAATTTTAAAATTTTTATAGAAATGTACTATTTTTAATATTAAATAGTTGATATTAATAGATATGTCCAAATATATTTTTCTAAAGAAAAAAATTATTTTAGGAAAAACGAAAAAAATATATACAAAAAAAGAGTCAAAAAAAGAATATGTGAAATATAAAAATCGTATGATAAATGTTGCAAAATATAAAAAAATTAAAAATTATAATAGCAAAAAAATGAAGGGAGGAGGACCCAGAACCCCTAGTCTGATAGGGAGGAGAACCAGAAACCCTAGTAAGATGATTAGGGAAATCAAAGGCCCTAGTCTGATTAGGAGAACCACAGGCCATAGTCTGATTGGGAGAACCAGAGGCACTCCTCAGATTAGGCCGACTAAGATAATAATAAGTGCAAAACCCAGAGTAGAAAATCCATATGCATTGGATTATAGAGATACGTATGCAAAGGAACAAAATTTTGGTGATATTGGTGATATTGGTGATATTGGTTATATTATGAGTAGTAGATTAAATATATCAGAACGAAGACCACCTACTATAAGATTTGGTGCAGATAAAGTAAAAATAATACCATCAAGAGAGGAATTATTATATCGCAATAGATTGAAACATTTTATAATAAAAAAATCTCGTACTTCTCAAGGCCCCCCTTCACGTCGTTCTGAACGTCCCCCTTCACGTCGTCCCCCTTCACGTCGTTCTAAACGCCCCCCTTCAATTCTACGTCACCCCCCTTCTGTACCTCCCCCTTTATAAGAATAAATATTATAATTTATTTACATATATATTCAATATATATAACAAATATAATATAATACAATTAAAATTAATCATAAATATTAAACTTATTTTTTTATATTTTAATAACTTATTTTTAGTGTTTTTTAAATTAAAAGGAATATATAAATCAGAAATAATATGTTCTTTATAGCAATAACTTTCTTTTATTAAATCAGAAACTTCACTTGTATGAACAATTAATCCTTTAATATTATCTTTATTTTTATTTATAATATAACAATCTAATAATGTTCTAAAAAAACCAGATAAATGTTTTTGAGAAATTATTGAATTATATGCCTTACATTGTACTAATAATATATCATTATTTTTTAGTTTACATATAATATCAATGCCAGTATCTAATAAAACATTATAATTTCTATAATATTTATTAGTTCTATATTTATCTTTAATATTAATTAGATCATTATTTAGTATAATACCAGTTTCTATTAATAAATAATCAGGAACATCTTTCCATAAATAAATTTCTAAAATATCATAATATTCTTTTAATTTTTTTAAAACAAATTTTTCATATTGAAAACCTTTAATACAATTATAATCAAGATATTTAATATGTTGAATATAATCATAATTAATCATAATTAAAACATAATTTATTTATAATAAATGGTTTAATTTTTTAAATAAATTATATTAATAAGAAAAGATTAATCTGTATATGTTAGACTATATAATAAGATTTATTATTGGAGGAACAATAATAACATTAATTCATTATTTTGGTATAATGAATAATACTAAAATTCTAGCATTACTTCCATTTATACCTATTTATTTTATATTCGCCTATTTTTATGTATGTAAAAAAGGTAAAGTAAAAATAAATGCCTATTTATTTAATCTGCTAATATTTTTGACAATTTATGCACTATTTGTAATTAGTGTAATATTTGTTTATAACTGTTCTGGTAATATAATATTGGCACCTATAATGGGATATATTATATGGATAATATTGGTATTATCTGTAAGAAAATATTTAGTTTAACCACAATGATAAGTACAACCTACAAATGCTATTCTAAAAACATTTCTTTTTTCAAGTAGATAATTAAATTTATTTTCAATATCTATTACACTATCTATATCAATTGTTTCAATATTTTCAACATAAGTTTTTAGTTCTGTATTAAGATTAATTTCAGTATTAATTATTTCATTAAAACTATCTACATATTCCTGTTCGCTTATTAATTCGCCATCTTTATTAATATAATTAGTTATGTACTCTTTTTCTAATATTTGTTCACCATTTTCATCAAGTTCATATTCCATCATATAACGACCGTTTTGATCTTTTTGCAATTTACCATCAATATAAACATATTTCTCTACAGGTATTTTTCTTGGTTTGAAATCACAATTCATTGTTATTTTAGCAACAGTATAATTATGTAATAAATCATCGTCTTGTACCATACCAATACCTTTAATATCTGAAGTTGTAATATAGTCGCCATTTGATAAAGGACCATTTATATCAGACACCCATATGGCACCTTCGCCAAGTGAATTAATAATAACTTCGTTGTCGTTTTGTTTATCAATATCATTTATATTTAACTGTTGCTTATTTGATATAACTCCGATAACAGATTTTTCTTTTTTGCGTTCTGATAATTTAACATAAGGTAATGATTCAATTATATCAATATTTTTATTTAAATTATTTTTACCATATTTCCAATTTTTGTCGTGATAACTGTTATCAGAACAAACAATATATCCAACATATAACGAAATATTAACTTCTGTTGACATTGTTTTGTGTTGACCTGTAAAATTAGTTTCAGATGCAATATTCTTAGTTTCCCATACAGAATTAGTGAAGTTATATCTTAAAAATACAGGGTATTCATTTTCATCTTCGGGTTCTGGTATTGTTAACAAAGATAATGGTAGTTTTTCTACAATATTCCATTTATTATCATTACTATAATTTAATAATCCAGTATTTACTTTTCTATCAGTCGTTTGAACATTTTTAGTTTTATACCTTATAATAATTACACCATTTGCACCTTCTCTTCCTTCTGATTTTTTATCACCACCACCACCCCCACCACCAGAATTTTGTACAGCAGTTGTAGGATACAATATTGTGTTGTAATTATCAGATACACCACCTTTACCACCTGAATTAAATCCACCTAAAGATTGTTTTTCTAGATTAATAATATTTTCAAAATAAGCACCACCTCCTCCTCCACCACCATAATAAGATTTTTCATTTTTGATATTAATCTCAATACTATTTCCACCATCACCATATTGAATAATTTGATTTGTAAATATACCATCTTTGCCTTCGGATATAGCACCAGCACCTCCTCCTGCAATTCCAGAATTAATATTTATATTAAAGTCTCTAGACCATTTATTAACATCAGATTTACCGCCAATTTTATTAGAAATATATTTTGTTGCATTTTCAAAAATACCAGTTGCACTGGTCTTATTTAAATTTTGATTAACTGTTGCGGGTAATGTATTATATATATAAGAAGAAATATCGACTTCATATTTATATCTTAAAACAATAATACCACTACCACCTTTACCTCCACCACCTAGATAATGACGTCCTCCACCACCCCCACTACCAGTATGAGAACCTGCATTTCCGCCTCTTAACATTTGATAATCACCTGTATAGTATTCACTCTTTTCATCATAATTACCACTATTTTCGCCTAAATTATATCCTAATTTACCACCTAATGTACCCGTAGAATGACTTGCTCCACCCCCTCCCCCTCCTAAACCACCATTTCCGCCTTCTACATTATGATGTGCACCACCGCCACCTCCTGCCCAATAATAGTTAATACCCAAAATATCACATTGTATACCTTTTCCACCGTGTGGACGATTGCCACTATTTAATTCAGTTAAAAATCCAGAGAAAGTACCAAGTCCATAACCTCTTTCTCCAGCACCACCACCTCCACCTGGATAGTGATGACTATCTTGAAAACAACCACCTCCTCTATTACCATAAATATATACATTATTTTTTAACATTTTTTTGCCATCATCAACAAAAATATTTCTATTTTCATATATTTCATCAATAGCATTAGTATCTAATATCTGACTGTAAACTCTAAAATCATTATAATAAGCAACAAAATATCCATTGGCACCATCACGTCTTCTGCCAATATGTTGTTGATTAAAAGTAGATGTTTCTGAAAATGTACCATCCGATTCTGAAACTTTTTCAATGCCATCAATCAAAAGTTGTACTTTTAGATTATGTTTAATATTAACAACCATAAAATGCCATTCACCATCTATAATATTACCTGTATGTGCTCTAAATGTTTGATCAGTATCATTTACAGTAAGACAAAAGTCTGTAGTACTGTCATTATTTTGACCAATGGCTATACCAACCTCATTAGTGGTATCATATATATCAAATAATTTTGCCCAAGTATCAGTGCACCAAGTTATTCTATACCAGAAACAAATAGAAGCACCTTTAAGTTGATTTGCATTCCATATATTATACAAATTAAAAGTACTTGGAAATTGAATATAACTTCTGATATTACCATCTTTACCTTTGCCATAACTATTTAAAAATAGTGATGATTTAGTTTTGATATGGAATGTTGATATTGTACAATTTGTTGGTATTAAATCATTACCATTATCTTCACTGTCTCTAATACTATCATAACCTATATTTGTTGAATTTTCAAATAAATATCTTGAAACTAAATTAGTTTTAACATTATCTTCTAAATCTAATTTCTTTCTTTTATAAACATAATCGTTTGAATTATAATTTATTGTAATATATATATTTTGATCAGTATTATTAGTGGAATTATATTCTAGAAGTGTTATTTGAATATTATCACTTGTAAATGAATCTAAATTCTTTCTTTTATAAACATAATCGTATGTACCGTCATTTATTATTATATATATATTTTGATCAATATTATAAGTTGAATTATATTCTTCAAGTGTAATTAGAATATTATCACTAGTTGAAGTAAATTTATCTGTTAATAAAGTAATTAAGTTACTATTATCAATATATAAATCTTCATCAATTTCTAAATCAGATTTAATCCCTTCATATTCCCAAATTATATCAGAATATAGTTTTTTATTTGTTAATAAAGTAATTAATTCACTATTATTAATATATAAATCCTCGGCAATTTCAGAAGATTTAACACCTTCATATTCCCAAATTATATCAGAATATAATTTTTTCATAATACATTTACTTGGTCTAGTGATATTATACCTAGAATGACTATTATAACCACTTCTACCTCCGCCACAACCGCCATCCCCAGAATAACCATAATCAGGTGGATGATCACAAGGTGCAGAACCTCCATATCCACCACCTTTTGCAATAAACAAATAATCAAGATTTGTCGTTGATTTAATATAACTATCATGTCCATTTAAACCAGTATATGGCCAATAGTGAGCATCTTGATTATCTTGTCCAAATGGCCAAGTTTTAAAGTTGAGACCACTTGGTGCTCCATAACCACCATTACCCACAACAAATTTATAATTACCAATTTCAAAATTTTCTTTTTTACCAATTATAACATTACCAGCACCACCACCGCCAGCAATATCAATTCCACCTCCTCCTCCACCAGCAACAATTAAGAAATTACATTCAATTTGTTGTTTAATTTCAATATCAAATTCTTTTGATTTTGTAATATTATATATATCAACTTCTGATCTATCCCCATAAACTGGATCAATATATTTGAAAATTAAACATTCATCAATAATTAATTTATTTTCAGTTGCATTATTTACAACACTAATTTGTTTTATTTCAATATTACCGTTAGATAAATCATCATCAAATGTATCAATATAAATATATTTTTCTCTTTCGGTTTTAATAAGCGTTTGCAAGTCTAAATTATAATAAAGATTTCTAGGTATAATTGAAGCACCTGATCCGGATTTTCCATTATTTGATATACCACTATATTTATTAATCAATTGTTCATTAGATAAATTATTTTTATGTAATCGTAATAAAACTATACCACTACCACCTTTTCCTATGTGAGCATCAGGATTAAAAAATCTTCCACCGCCACCACCACCACCAGTATGTGGTTGACCAGGTGTAGGATCAACTACTTTGCCCTGATCACTTCCACCTTTTCCTCCTCCACCAAACTTTTGCTGAGCAATTGTATAACCATTACCAAAATTAGCAATTTGCCAACTGTTTGCACTATTATAATAATTACCACCACCTCCTCCAGCAAACCAACCATTATCACCATATTCTTTACCAAAATACCTATTAAACGTTATTCCCATACCACCTTCTCCACCGCAAGCAGATGAAGTTTGATTGCCAAATGCTATATTATCACCGCCTCCATCTTCTCCAGAAGAACCAGCACCACCGCCTCCTCCCCCTCCATGATCACCAGTTTCAGCTCTTGATTCTCCAGTTCCTCTTCTACCATGTCCTCCTTTATTGCCATAACTTTCCCAACCATCATATTGTTGTAAAACAGACTCTCCGCCATAATTCCAAGGCGAATTATTACAATGACCTGCACCTCCTCCACTACCACCAGATCCACCATCATTACCATCACCAGTATATGGATGTGGATTTCTAGCAGTACCTCCGCCACCACCATTAATAGTATATACAATTCCATTAATTATAATTTCACTATTTTTACCTTGTTCAGATCGTTTACCCTCATTCTCAGAACCAACTACATTACCTCCTTTTCCAACTTTTATAGTTACATCACCGCTTAATAATTTATTTTTACCAAACAAAACACCACCTGCACCCCCGCCACCTCCTATACCAGTTCCGCCACCACCTCCGCCTGCTACAACTAATATATCAGCTATAATCTGATTATCTAAAGTTAATTTATATTCTGTTTGACCTTCACCATTATCATTATCTGATTCGTATATAAATTGTAATGTTATATAATCATCATATGGTTTTTTATTAATCATATATAAATTAGTATCAGATTGATAATGTTGTCTTTTAATTTCTTCAATGTATAAAAAGGCATTTTGAGTATTTAATAATAAATTATTTTGATTTAGATAAATATTACAATCAACTATTAAATTATTTGCACTTGTTCCTCCATCTGCAATAATAGTATCTCCTGTAAGTTGATTTATAAAACTACTTTCTATACCATCAATGCAATATTGATCTTTAATATTACCAGCTTTACCAACATTAAGATGATATAAACCTTTTTTAATTAAAAGATCTTTTTGATAAACAACAGATCCACCACCTCCACCTCCACTTAAATAAGAACCACCAGAACCACCGCCTCCAACAACTAAAATATCAATAGTTGTATCTTCATTAAAATCTAAATCGTATGATGATGTAGTACTACTATAATTATTGTAAATAAATTCAGTATAATATTCATTTAGTGTATTATTAATATTAATCGGGTTTATAAGATATGTTTTATTATATGTTATAGGATTTTTTGAATTTCTTACATAAACATCATATGATATATTTTGATCATATTTCCAAGTACTATTGTTTTCAACATAAACAAGATTTGATTGATCTTGATCATTAGTTCCAACTACAAAATATAAAAGGCCACTATCAGTAGTATTATAATAAAGTTTATAACTAGTTTTTTCTCCTTCATTTGTCATTATTGATTTTTTAGTTTTCCAAGAAGAACTTGATTCATCTAAATTAATATCACTATAATTTATATATAACCATTTTTCAAAATCATTTTTAACAAATAATACTTCGTCATAATCATAATCAAATTTAGTACTCCAATTATTATAATAATTATTTATATCACCATATTCAACATTAAATTGTAAATAATCTTTACCAGTATACCAATGTTCACTTAAAGGTGAAATATGTTTTACGTGATTCCATCCAGTTAAGTTAGTTGTTCTATTAGCATTAGACTCTGAATAGCTAACATTATTTATTTTTATTGAACCAAATAATTTCCATTCAACAAATTTCATTTGTGTAGCACCAATTCCAATTTCATTGCAACAAAATGCATAACTAGAATAATAAGTATTATTGCTAATATCGTCTTCGATAATATTATCATTATATACAGGATTAGCAGATCTTTCGTAAATTACATCCCAATCTGAATTATTATTTGAACCATATATTTCATATAGATAAGGAGAATTTAATAATAAAGTATTATTAGTAATAAATTGTGATTTAGTTAATTTAATTTCATAAGGTAATTGAATTTTAAGCCAATCGCCTTTATAATCTTTTCTGATATAATTATCACCCAAATAATTACTTTTTTCATCAACATATGTATAATTATTTTCAGCAAATGAACCAATCTTATTAGTATTTTCACTAAATAGATAAATAGGTTTTTCGTCATCATTATAATAAGAACTATATTCTATTTTATATTTTCCATTATCATATTGTGATATACCATAAAATTTATTATCAAGATAAATATCAAAATTAGTAGTTTCAACTTCTACATATAATCTTCTGTAAGCATAACTTGTAGTTGTATCACCCCAACTAGGATATGTTCCTAAATCCCCAGTATGTGATCTACCGACAGTATGATACGAGTCGCCTATTTGTATCCAATCTTTGCCATTAGAATATTCTGACGCAACAACAGGTACCCACGTATCTGTATTTGGATATAATGCTTGATTATTATTTTTAGCAAGATAATCAATCAATTCTATTGTGGTTGGTAATCTATTTCCATTCGCAATCGCTTGATCATTTATTTGTTGCCAAGACATAGACGATGAACCATCAATAAATTTGAACATAATATAATTGCTACCTAAATCTTTTATTGTGTTAGGAAATTTAATATTGGAATATGTAATATCAAAAGGATGTTTTTCTATTATATCAGGATTGCTATCATACGGAGTACTGAAATTTTTATAATCAAATGATAAATCATCTTTAGAGTATGTTTTAATTAGATATTTGATTATAACAATACCACTGCCACCTTTTCCTCCATATGTTATTTTCTGATTACCACCATCTCCTCCACCACCTCCACCCCCACCAGTATTATTAATACCATCGCTTCCAATTGAACTAACATCTCCACCATCTCCGCCACCACCAATGCCACCATAACCATATCTTTGTGTTGTTGCCAATGGATTATGCCAAAATGCCCCACCACCGCCACCAGCGAAATATATATTATCATCAGCTTCGTTATAATAACCTATATTACTATCATTTTCTAGATTGAAATGATGTTTTAAGTTATAGATAAATCCATTTGATGAAACAGAAAAGATTCCACTACCACCGTTTGCAGGTTCATTTAAAGATGTAGGTGTTTCACCATTTTGTGTTGCACCACCCCCACCACCACCTGCGCCAGCGGCAGTGCCTTCTGAATTTGTTTTTTTATAAAAAGCATTACCTCCTTTCATACCATATTTTGTACCAATAACATTATTAAATACAGGTATATAACTAGTTGCTTTACCTCCATATTTAAATAACTTATCAGCACCGTTATAATATGCATCGGCACCACCACCAGAACCACCATCAGCACCATTATTATTATTACCACCCCCACCACCACCACCTTCAGCAAATATAGATTCATTTGTTTGCATATTTATAAATTCTGACGAATGACCATTTAAACCAATGCCTTTATCTCTACCAGAACTGGTGTTATCGGATAAACAATAACCACCATCACCTACTTTGATCCTGTATTTATTATTCAAGGATACATCTTTCATAAATACAACAGAACCAGCACCCCCGCCACCACCGTGGCATTCAGAACCAGCTCCTCCTCCTCCAACTAAAAAGATATCAACAAGTTTAGGTTCACCAAATTCAATTTCATATTCAGTTTGTTCAGATAATGTATCATTTTTGAATATTATTATTTTATATAATTTATTATCTTGAACAACTTCTTTTTCAATTACAATATCTTTTAATGTAGGTTTTTTAATATCCTCACTTTCTTTAATATAAACTTCACAAGTCACTGGTGGTTTTCCACCGTGTTCTGTATTTTCATTTTCTTTATAAATATAATGAGCATTAGTATAACCAATATCAGTATATGTTTTAATTTCACCAGACTTATTCATATATATAGCGTTATTACCAATAAGAGGATCTCCAACAGTACCTTCTCTATTGTAAAAAGCAAATGTTCTACCTTTTAAATATCCAAGTTCTTTATAAGTTATAATATTATTATTATTTAAATTTTGTAATAATTGCGAAGATCTAAATATAACAAATCTATCTAAATAATTAGAATTAAATTCGCTATCTTTTGTTGTAAATAGATAAAATTTAACAGCAACAGAATTAAATTTTTTAGCCCATTCCTTAGTATTATCTTCAGGATTTCCAAAACTTACATCATTTATGTATCTACCTTGAAATGTATTACCTTTAAATCCTGCAGTTGAATCGTTTTTAGGTAAATATTTAATTTTTTTCCATCCATACATTCCTGTCAACTCATTAACGTATTGATTATTTTTAAATTCTTTATTTTCAATATATTCATAACTAACCTTATCTTCAAGTTTTATAATATCACTAACAATACCTGTGTTAATTTGTGTTGCATTCCAGGTTTCACCATCATAATTTAAGATTGCACTTTTAACTTCATCTGTAATTGTTTTATTTGTTGTTAATTTAAATCTTAATATAGCAATACTATCATTGTAATCAGTTTTAACATTAGTTATTTCATTTTCAATTTTTTCAGTATATGTAATAGCTCCATTTGTTGTTAAAATAATATTATTTTTTTTATCAAGTATTCTTGTATGATAACTAGTGGTTTTTGATATTTTAATATAATATTCACCGTTTAGTAAAATATTCTTTTTGTAAATATATTTATTAGCATTTAATAAAAGGGCATCAACATAAGTTAATTTTTCAAATTTAATATAATAAGTTAATTCATTTAATGATGTATTTTCATCTATATCAAATCTAATATAAAATTCATTATTATTAATTAAACCAACAAATGGTTTTTTAAGAATTTCATAATTCATTATAATAATACCATCGCCACCTTTTCCAGATTCTAAATTAATAATTCTATCTTTGTTTTCACTAGCACCCCCACCACCACCTGCCAAAACTTTGGAATCTTTATTTGTTATGGAATACAAATTATAATCATTCTTATCTATAGATTCTCCACCACCGCCAATAATTATATCAGATCCTTTAATATTAGTAGTAAATAATTCACCACCTCCTTGTCCAGAGAAATTATTATTATCAGATACAATGCCTTCTTTATTTATTGCAATTATATTTTGATTAACAATATCATTATTATATGTATTAAGTATTGCAAAACCACCTTGTTTTTTATCACCCCAACCACCTCCTCCGCCTGATCCTCCTTCTAAACCTTGTAGATTTTTACCACCACCACCGCCTCCACCATAAGTAATAATATTTAAAGCTTCTGAATTAAATCCTGATTCTCCATATTTATCACTATTATAATTTGTACCTCCTTTGCCTACAGATAAATTATAAGAACCAGTTTTTATTAGTGAATTATATGATTCTGTTATACCACCTGCACCCCCGCCACCACCTCCATCACCACCACCAGCACCTCCACCAGCAGCAACTAAAAGTTTAGAAAGAGTTGTATTTTCAGTAAAATCAATATCATATAATGTTTGATTATATATATTATATATTCTGCTTACATCTTCTCTTGTTAAAGTTTTATTATATATGCGGAAATCACTAAACTGTATAGTTCCAGTTGAATTTGTAATAGCATTACCAGAATAATAACCACCTAATAATATATTAGTATTTGATAAAATCTTATAATTATTAATATCAAAATTATTAGTACCTTCTTGATCTTTAGTTATAACTTGTTCTATATTATTAATGAATATTCTTGCATATAGTAAATCATCTTCCATAAAGGATACCAATGTTATATGCACCCATTCATTAGTATAAGTAAACGGACAACTTAGTTTAGTGCCAATATAATTAGTTCCACTAACTAAATTATATTGTCTTTCCCAATTTAATTTATTACTGGTATAATAAATTTTAAATGAATGAATAGCATTATTTGCAGATAATATAACATCAGTATCTGATGTAAATTTGCACCAAAAACTAATAGTATAACTTGTTAATTTGGATAATTCTTCGAAATTTATATTATTATGTAAACCAATATAGTTATTTATTATTAATGGCAATTTAATATAATTATCATATAATTGTAAACTATAATAATTAATCTTTGTATCTTTTACAAAATAATTCAAATTATTTTTATTAATATCAATAATTATATTGTTTTTAATATCAATTGAATCATTAAAGTTAAAGTCAAAACGATACCATACTTTAAGATTATCATCTGTATTTGGTATTAATTGTGTATAATTAATACTAGTTTTTTTATAATTTAATTCAAAATATTTATTTGTTCTATATCTAATAGCAAATGTTCCAGATTCATAATCTTTTATTGTATTACTAATTGAATCTGATATATAATCATCGATGTAAAGTATACCATCATTTGTAGTATATAATATTTTATTATTAAAATATATTTCAGAATTATTAGCTTTTGATAACTTAATTGTATAATCACCTTTTTCTAAATTAATTTCTGTTAATTTAAGATATTTACTATCATTAACTAATAAAATATCTACAAATTCTAAGTTTTGTGGAACATTTAATATATAATTTTTTTCATTTTCACTTGATAATAAATCTAATTTTAAAAATTTCAAATTAATATTTGAATCAATTGCATAATTTTCAAATCTATCCGAAGTTAAAGTATTTTTATATCTAATTATTATAATACCCGCACCACCAGTACCTCCATTATCTGATGTTTTATATCCTCCGCCTCCACCACCACCAGTTCCATCTATTCCAGATTTAGAATATAATGAAGACGTACCACTATCTCCTCCTCCTCCTAAACCCCCTTTATTATAATAAGCTTGATTATGTGATATATTAGTACCTCCTCCTCCTCCTCCATAATATTTATTTATACCTGTGATATTACATTCTATTCCATTGCCACCGTAACCTTTATCATTATGAATATCTGTTGATGTTGAATTATGAACATCACCACCTATAGCACCAGCACCACCACCCCCTCCTCCATATGTATAACCGCCATTATATCTTCCAATACCGCCTCTATTACCAAAGCATTTATCATTATCATAAATAGGTTTATAAGATATTTCATTATCAAAATTATTTATAACATTAACTTTTACACTATTAACAATATTATCATTACTTAATAAGCCGCCTCTAAATGATCCTCCACCACCACCACCACTTCCACCAGAAGGTGCTATATTGTATAAACGATAATCTTCTTGTGTTAAAACATTTGTACCCCCACCACCACCATCTGCATTATATATTATATTACTATTATAGATAATTTGTGAATTGAAACCATTTTCACCTTTTATAAAATTTCTATTTTTAGCAATATTATTATATGTATCAGGATCTGCATTACTATTTATAATAGAAGGTTTACCGCCTCTCCCTATTTTAATCCTATAATCACCTGCTAATAATGACATATCTTTATCATAAATAACTGTTCCTGCACCACCACCACCACCTTTTCTACTACCACCACCGCCGCCACCGATTATTAGTATATCAGCAATTGTATTTTCGGAAAGAGTGAAAGCATATTCTGTGTAATCAATTGAATTATAATCATATTTAAATTCAATATAATTATATTCTTTATTAGTACTATCATTTATAACTTTAGGAATAATATTATAGACTATATTATTATATGTTGACACATAAATATCAATATCTCTATTACTATCTAAATTAGTTTCATTTTCTTGGTATATAATAATATTATTTGTATCAGATTTATATAATTTTGGAGTAGTATTATCTGATTCATTATAAATTAACTTATATTTATTATCATATAGCTTACCATATGATTCTGTATAACTATATATCAAATTTAATTTAATTTCAGTTCCACTATTTTGTTTTATTAAATCTATATCATCCTTTTTAATACTTATTATTTCATATTCGGAATCAGAATTTCCGTGAGAAACAATTATAATACTTTCAATATTAAAATTATCCCAACTTAAAGACCAATTATTATAGTAATTATTATGATCACCATATATATTTTTACCGTTAAAATTATCATTTTCAAACCATACGTTAACATTTTTAGAAATATGTTTAACGTGTTGTATATTAGTGTTGTTATTAAGCGTTTTTAATTTATCAATTTGATAACCTTCATATTGAAGTTCAAGTGTTTCTAAATTATAACTTTCTGTTCCATATAAATATAATCCAATTATTTCCAAATAATTTCTATTTGTACCAGTATGAATTAATCTATTTACAACAATAGCGTAATATTGATAGTGATTGTTTATATCTACTTCTTCAATATAAAATACACTATCGTTAGTGGTTTGATTAAAAGTGTTTATTTTTCTTTTATGCAAAACATCATTTTCATATAATCCCGTATTATCATATTCGAGTTTACCTGGTTTAGTTAAATTAGATCTATCAATAATAATATCCCAATTGATATTATCATTAGAAGCATAAATTTTAAATTCACCTGGGAATGAATTAATACTATTTTTTTCTAATTTATATTTCTTCAAATATATTTGCAGAGGAAGTTTTATTTTAATCCATTCTCCATAATATTTGCCATCAATTGTATTTTTTCCTTTATAATTTCCATAATTATCATAATTAGAACTACTTTTATACGTTTTAGTTATATCATAATTAAATAAGTTATATGCTTCGTAATTAGATACTTCAGAAGATGCCCATATAATATATTTACCATTACCATATATTTTATCTTGAAAAATTTTGCTTTTACTTTCGAAATTTCTTTCAATAGGATAAATTTTAATATCTTCTTTTTTTACATATTTTATATCTGTAATTATTTGATTTATATTTTCATTTTTAACAGTTAAATCAATAGTTTTATCTAAAATATCTTGTTTTTTAGAATAGAAATCAACACTATTAATTCTAAATATTGGAAAATCATCATTATAGTTATTAAATTTAATTTTAAAATTTTTGTAATCATTATGATTATCAATATTAATAGATTCGTCAATAATTGATTTCAAAGAAGTAATATATTTTATTTGATCATATTGATCATTGCTATTTTTTCCATACAAATATAAACTATTAGGAATAAACTTATTATAATAAATTTCTTTTGGATTTTGTAAAATATCTATTTTCTTTTTAATAATACATATTGGATTATCATATATAACTGGAATACCAGTTATATCATTTAAAACAGATTCATAATTTGTAATAGTATTCACAACATTAATTGTTTTAGATGATAAATATTTAATTATAACTGTACCAGATCCCCCAATAACTCTATTACCTCCATATGGATTTCTACCAGCCGCGCCACCAAGTCCATTTACACCAGGTTGAACACTATCTCTATCTATTCCTCCATTTCCACCACCACCTTTGCCTCCAAATCCTGGTAGATAATCTGAAACTGAATTACCACCACCGCCACCATAATAAATATCAGTACCTGTAATTGAAGATAAATAACCATCTTCACCATTAGAACAGGATTCTAAAGTATCATTTTGTTGATAACCAGATTCTTTAAATCCTTGAGATACGATAGTATATGTATTACTTTCATAATCTAAATGCAAATTTATTAAATTACCAGTATGTCTTGAATGACTTGTGTGATCTACACCTTTTGTACCATATGCTATAATTTCTGTTGAATATAATTCTGTATTTAAAATAGAACTATTTTTTTCATTTTTTCCCACTTTAATAATACAATCATTGTGTAAAAATATAGTTCCTGTTTTCACTTCACCGCCACCACCATATATCAAAGAATCTGAACCACCTCCTACAAGTAATATTTCACACTCAGTAGGATCTGGTATATTAATATTAAATTGTGTCTGATTAGTTATATTATCACTATTAAATATTAAAATATTATAATCACCGTCTTTTATTAATTTAATATTTTCATTACCATTAGTAATATCAATAGTTTCAGTTTGTGTTATTACATTTCTACTTTGATTTGATTCATATATATTACTAGAATCTTGATATTTAAATTTAGTATAATTGTTATTACTAACTACAATTTGGAAATTCCTATCAGTATAATTAAATTGTGCATTTTCCTTAAATAGATATTTAGTTGCGCTTAATAAAAATATATCAAAATCATAATCAATATCATTATTAAATTTTATATCATTAATAATAAAATCTTTATTTCCATTATATAAACTTGTTACTTGCGATTGGTCTAATTCTGTATTATAAATTTTAATATCATCAATAAAACCATTAAATTTATTAATAACAGTTGATGAACTAAGTTCGCCACCAATTAATTTTTCACTATTATAATGTATAAAATTATCAGCAGCAATAGGATATTCACCTTTAATTATATTATTTGATAAATGTTCACTATTATATTCGTTTCCATATATTAGCCAATTACCAATAGCTAATTGGGAACCAGATCCAATCTTATAAACTACAAGTAAAAATGTATTATAATAATTAATTTTATCATTAATAACTTCTTTCTCATATGCTATACTACTAATATCTTTATAAGACTTGTTAATATCTGAAGTTGTTATTACTTCTTCAATTATTTTAACTTTATTATCAAAGTCTTTGTTATTACAACCAAATATAGCATAATCAATTGGTAATTTATTTTTATTAGAAGCATTTAAACCAGCAGATGTTAAAATATATTTTCTTAATGAAATTCTTTTAGGCATTTTGATATAGATCCAATCGCCATTATAAGTAGTATCAGAACCATCATATACACCGGAATTATATTCACCCGTAAGCCAATAACCATCATAATTAATGTATTTATTATCATAAAGAACATTTGAAATAGTATCTTGTTTAAATACTTGAATAGGTAAATTAGTATTATCTGCATTATGAGAACTATAACCTATATCATATTCGCCATTTGCATACTCATCATCTTCATATGGTTTATTATTTACAAAAAAATTCGGATTGCTTCCTGGCCAACGACATCTTATAATTACTACCCCAGATCCTCCATCACCACCTTTATTAGTATGATTATGATATGAACCACCACCGCCCCCTCCGCCACTATGATGCGCCCCATCGCCACCTTTTTTGTTTTGACCTCCTGTCTCCCCAGCTGCACCTATATATTGTGTACTATCACTATCAACCCAACTATCTCCACCAGATGTTGTTCCGGTATATGGCGCACCACCTCCTCCTCCTCCTGAACCTCCATCCCCACCAGTTCCACTATGACCAGCACCACCGCCTCCTCCTCCCCAATAATAATTATTACCTAATATATCAAATTCAACACCATTTCCACCATCGGCCATATTGGCACCAGATGTATTACCCCTGCCTCCTACTTGCCCAGCACCACCACCACCTCCTGAATAATGTGCATTTGTACTTGCACCTCCAAAATTTCCATATTCATTAATTTTATAATATTTAAAATTATTATAATAATTAAAATTATTATGTTGAAGACCTATACCTGATTTTTGCAAACTAGTAACGGAAATATCATCTGCGTGATATCCTGATGCTCCACCACCTGAACCACCAGAATTAGCTTTACCCCTTAAATTTTCTGGTGTTGCACTCCAGTATGTAGAACCACCATAACCACCACCAATTGCAACAAAATTTTCAAAAGAAGAATTTATACCATTATAACCATTTTTATTAAATGTACTGTGTGAATCTCCTTGACCGTGTGTATTACCAGCAGGTGCACCAGCACCTCCCCTACCAACTTTGATAATATATTCTTCATCTGGTTGTAGTTTTATTTTTTCAATGTAAACAATACCACCAGCACCACCACCTCCTCCCATATCCATTCCGCCGCCACCTCCACCTGCAACAATTAAAATATCAAAATCTTCCCAATAAATATTGTTATATTTAAATTTATACTTTGTAAAATCTAAACCACTAGATGAATCATATTTAAAAACAATAGATTTAGCACTAAATTCAGGCATACCGTGAGACTCAAATGCCCCACCAGGACCATATACTTCTGTCCATTCAGGCGAAGGAGTAATGTCAAACTTACTAATAATAGAATTAAATTCGCTTATTATAGATTTTGTTCCATCAGGGTTATCAGTTTCAATATTTATAATATCTGAATTAGTATCAATTATTCCAGAACTATAAGAATTGTCAAAATAATATGTTCTAACTGTTTCAGAAGGATATAACTTATAATTATCAACATAATGTGTTAAAATTTTACTTCCATTAATAAATATTTGCCATTCATTTTGAAGTGTCCAATTAAATACCAAATGTTTCCATAATTTATTATTAATACCTAAAGAAGAATCATTTATTATCATTTCAGTATTAGTATTTTTAGCATATAAAATACCATTTAGACTATTATTATCTAATTCCAATTTAAAATCACCAAAAGATATTAGTGTTTGTTTTTGTGCAATATATTCAATAAACCATAAAGATAATGAAAACCCAGGTTTAAGGACAAGTAATGATTTTATTCCGGATTCACCTGGTGCAATTTTATATGATATATTTTGGTCAAAATAGTAAGATTTTTTGCGATCATTATTTTTTAATTCAGTAATTCTTTCACTTCCATCAGGAAAAACTTTAAGATTATAAATAGGTTCAGTATTGCTACTATCATTTAAAAAATCTTCATTATAACCTTTATAACGAGTAATTAAATATTTATCATCAAGATCCACAATATAATCATCAATATGATTATAATAATTTAATTCAACAATATCCTTATAAGTATTACTTGTTATAATATATTTATCTAAGAAATTAAATTTATTTATTAAAATTTTATCCAGTTTAATATTATCATCAATTTCAAAATAAACTTCTTGTTCATAATTTATTATATCTTGAAATCTAAATTTAGTATTATAATTTAAGATTAGTTGAGATTTACTATCTGTACCACTTAATGATATATTTTGTTTATTTTTAGTTAAAAGATCAGATATAGAATATTTATCATCTAAGTTTACAACAGTATTATAATTAATTTTTGATTGTAATGTATTAGGTACATTTTCTAAAGCATTATTAACATTAATTATATTAACATTATTTATTTTTGTATCAATAAATATATTTGTATTTAGATTATATAAACTTTTTACTTCATTTAAATTTAAAACTTTTTTATAAATTCTAAATGAATCTATTTTGCCTATAAAATTCTGAAATAAGATTTTATTAATCCATTTATGATTTGGTATTTGTTGATAAATTCCTTTTTGTAATATTAATTTATGATTTAAATAAATATGCCATTTACCATTTGTTTTATTAACTGTCCAAACAAGTAAATACCATTCATCTAGATTGAAAAAATCATTATCATATACATCATATTTTGTTAAACGATCATCAGATTGATTTAAACTATTAGAATAAACATACTCAGTTGAATTTATTTTAAACTTATAACTATTATTATCCAAATTTAATTCAATTAAAATATTATTTGTACTACTTTCGCCAACATCTAGTATTTTTATAATACCAGTGTTATATGTTATTTTATATCTAATACAAATACTAATACCCGCATCATCATTATCATTTTCTTCATTAAATATATTATAAATATTAAAAACATCTGGTAATTGTAAATAATCAATTTTATAGGTAAAATCAGATGATATAATCAAAGAATAGTCATTTTCTATTTTATCAGTATTTGTATAATTAATTGTTGGAGAACTATCATTATCAATTTTTGGAATATAATATTGATTCTCATAAATGAAATAATCAAAATGATTTAATGATAAACTATTTAAATTATAATTTAAATAATCATTGTAAGTAATATTTTTTGTAACTAAACTAGTGTTAAATTTATAAATAGCATTTTGAAGAGTTACTTCTTGTGTTGGTTTATTAGGTGCATCTTGATCAAAAATAACATTATGTAAATAATAAAAAAGATTACCCGAACTATAAGTATTACCATCATATTGAACACCATCTTGTGAAGACCCATAATAATCATAAACCCATTCTTTTCCATCTTTGTTATTAATTTGATAACGATCTATGACTGTATTTATCCAATCTTGAGCATCATCAAATACAATCTGATTTTGTATTGCTAAATGTATTAAATATTTATATCCTCCATCATCATTTCTAAGTTTCCACCATGTTTCTCCGGTTGTATCTGTGTTATCCCATAAATACAAGGTATAGTCAATATAAAACCAATCACCTGAATCAAAATCACTTAATTTTGAAAGAAATGCATTTTTTCTATGTAAAAAATAGGTAGAATTTAAATCTGCATCAGATTTCATTGTTATTTTAGTATATACGACATCAACATTATATATACGATAATCAGTAAAACTAGCAAGATAATCAATAGATCCCGACGTGCCTTGTTGATTAGTAATATATTCACCAAGTTGTGCAAAATCAAAACTAGTATATATGGTATTTAAGGAACTTACTTGATCAAAAGTTTTATCTGTATTATTTGCAATATAAAATTTTAATTCATCTTCTAAATTTATTGATGGCAATACTTGCCATTGTAAACCAAGTAATTTTTCATAATTTACATATAATTCATCATTTTCTTTGATAGAATTATACAAACTATTATTAAATTTCGAATGATAAACTAAATATTTATCATCATATTTAAAATTGAAATCTGTATTATTATCAAAAGCAACGTATTGATAATCTATTTTTTTCGAATCATTAATAATATAAGATTCTTTAATATTACTATCTTGATATTTAGGTCTAGCAACTTGCTCTTTATATTTAACAATAACAACCCCGCTACCACCACTACCATCAATTCCTTCAGGATCTCCACCACCACCTCCACCACCTGAGCTTTTCAATCCATCATAACCTTTGTTTTTTGCAACTATGTTTTCTTGGGTATGTACTCTAATTATTACAATTCCAGAACCACCACTTCCACCATTATGACTATCATGTGATGGTGGATCATAATAACCATCACCACCTTGGCCAGTATGATGAGGTGCATTGGCTCTACTTGCTGTTCCTGTACCACCTTTACCATATTCAATTGATTCTCCTGAAATATCTAAAACAATACCAATACCTAGACCACCTGCACCACCACCTTGTCCAGCGTGAAATTGTCCACTGCCATCTGGATAGTTCCATCCATTTGTACCGCCAGCAATATATGATTGTGATGTTTCATCCCATATAGTATTTCCTTGGATAGCTTTACCGCCTGATATTTGATGACCTCCTCCACCACCTGAACCACCATTTACTTCAGCTACATTATCTGGTAAACCACAACCACCACCATAACCAATTAAAGAAATATTATCTAACACAACTACTTCATCATTATCATATGTTATTTTACTATCTTGACCTTTTCTTCTTCCAGCTCCACCATTGCCTACAATAATTTTATATTTAGTATTTTTTGTTAATAATTTATTTGCAATATAAACCACGCCACCGCCACCTCCACCACCAGATTTATAACTCGCTCCATTTGGTTTACCTCCGCCGCCACCACCACCTACAATTAAGATATCACAATTACTATCTTCTTCAATTGTAAATTCGGTACCGCTATCAGATAATAAAAATCTATATATTATAAAACCAGGTATTTGAATATTATCAGACGAAGTAAGGTGTGCTAATGCCCCATCTCCGCCACCACCTTTTCCACCTTTAGGTCTTTTAATATCAATTGTATTCCAATTATTTGCAGTGTTATTGCCACCTGCCCCCCCTCCTCCAAAATAAACACCATCATTTTCAATATAATGACCTACATTTTTTGTAAATAATTTTTCAAAATCGTATAAATTATTTTTATAAACTATATTTTTTATACCATCTCCACCTTTGCCACCATAATTCATTAAATGAGATTTGTCAGTATCATCAAATAATTGTAAATCTTGGTTTCCAATATCCTTCCAAAATCTAATAGAACCTTCACCAAATAACCTATTACTATAATCGATAATTCTATTTTCACCGTTATGAGCATCAAATATACTACCATATAAAGAACTGTTTAATCCAATATTTGTAATATCATCAAATTTATACCAAATAATTAAATTATCATTTAAATTATCTAATAGATAATTAGTTTTATCGATTTGAGTAGTTATTTTTAAATTATCTTCTTCTAATACTCCATCAAATACAGTTGTATAATACTCTGTAAATTTAATTATAATTACACCTGAACCACCATTTCCAAAATTTTCCATAGCATCAACATCCATATTACCAAAGTCTCCAGACCAAAATCCACCACCGCCACCTCCAGTTCCATTCATTCCTGACTGACCATAATAATTTCCAGAAAATCCACCTTTGCCACCACCACCATAATTGCCATCGCCACCATTAGGATATCCAGTAAATGCTTGATGACTTTTTGCAGATCCACCACCACCACCACAAAACCAGCCATTATCCCCAACGCTTGTGCCAAAAAAATTACTCATATTTACACCATAACCTCCAACACGTGGATTTGGATTAGCATTATTAGCAAAACCTGGACCACCAGCACCCCCACCACCGCCTCCTCCTGAATCATTATGCGCGCCAGCACCACCATTATTACCTCTTTTTGCAGAAAGATATTTCTTAATTATCACAACACCTGTGCCACCATCACTTCCAGCTTGAATTCTGGTATTACTATACCATATCGCTCCACCCGCACCACCACCACCTGAATTAGGTCTAACACGTGCGGTTCCCAAACTATGACTAACATCCGTGTATCCTCCCCCACCCTTACCACCACCACCCATTATTCCTGATTGATTTTTCTTATTACCACCTTGACCTCCGCCTGAAAAATAAACCTTCTTCACTAAACTACCAGAAGGATAAGTATCAACGTGATGTCCAATATTTGTATCAGTAATTTCAAAATGAGTTTTAAAATCTATTGAACCTACCCCACTTAAACCATCGCCACCAGATACTCCCAGGCCGTTGTAATTGCCAGATTCAGCAGATGACATTCCCACCTCTCCAGCTCCACCACCACCACCACCACCACCACCATTTAAAGAATTACCACCTGAATTACCAAAACCTCTTCGATCGCCATTACTATCTAAATATTCTAATTGTGTTGAAGTACCGCCACTTTCACTTACAACTGAATTACTACCTCCACCACCACCACTACCACCTGGATTACCAGCTGTTGCAGCATCTCCTGACGAAGTTCCCATAGCTCCCGCCCCCCCACCAATTGCTGTAAAACTATTAACACCATCTGTACCCAATTCATTAAAAATAGAACTTTTGCCATCTGAACCCGCTTGACCTTGTGTATCTGATGCTAATCCTTTATTTCCTACTTTTACTTCATATGTTCCAGCAGATATTTCTAAACGATTTAAAAATACAAGACCACCTGCACCCCCTCCCCCACTACCACCATCACCAGCATATCCACCTGCGCCGCCACCACCTACAAGTAAAATATCACAAGTAGTATCTTCTTCAAATATAATTGAATGTATTGTATGATCTTCGGCATCTCCACTATGTTTAAATGTATCAATCTGATAATATTGTAAATCATTAAGATATTCTAAGTTGTTTTTAATTTTTAAAATAACTATACCATTACCACCTGAACCTGCTGTATTTGAACTAGAACCATTCCATTGTGAACCACCGCCACCACCACCTGAATTTACTAAGGCATCATTACCTTTACCATTATTTACAGTAGATGCACCTTGACCTCCTCCTCCTAAACCACCGCTATTATTATCTCTTGCTCTACTATTTTCATTACCTCCTCCACCGCCACCTGAAAAATATACTAAACCATTAATATGATGTCCAATTGTGGTATCCATTATATTAAAATTTGTTTTAAAATCAATTGCACCTACACCACTAAGACCATCACCGCCTTGTACACCCTTTGATGAAGTTGGTGATAAACCTGGTTCACCTGCGCCTCCGCCACCAGAAGAACCTGTACCACCTGATGAACTACCGCCGTTATGTCCAAAACCTCTTTGAATACCATTATCATCCAAATATTCTAATTGTGTTGATAGACCACCATTGCCTGCATATTCTCCAGTTGAACCACCACCACTACCGCCATTATTACCACTGCGATTTGATGATCCACTATTATTATCGCCTATACCACCAGAACCTCCACCTTTTGCTGTAAAACTATTAACTTCGTCTATTCCATCAACATTAAAAATAGAATCCTGACCATCATTACCATCAGCAGTACCTTCTGAATTAATAGTACCAATACCTCCTTTACCAACTTTTATTTTATGTAGTCCAGCCGGTATAGTTAAACTATTTATGAAAACAAGACCACCGGCACCGCCCCCACCACCATCGTCGTATCCGCC